>Ga0316224_1001922_pt1 | contig 20627 bp, 18 predicted proteins | sample TBH18013metaG_FD_206254 | JGI IMG/M metagenome (GOLD analysis project Ga0316224, IMG submission 206254) | Freshwater microbial communities from Trout Bog Lake, Wisconsin, USA - TBH18013 | ecosystem: Environmental > Aquatic > Freshwater > Lake > Hypolimnion/Profundal zone | place: USA: Wisconsin... | reverse complement strand
CTGAGGCTGAAGGCTGGCATGACCCAGGACATCCTGTCTGAGCGCTGCGGGATTTACCGGACGTATTTGTCCCGCATAGAGGCAGGAAGCGCCAATCCAACGCTTCTGATTCTGATAGCGTTGTCTGCGTCTCTGGAGGTTCCCATTGGTGATTTGTTTGAGCCAATCGACGAAACAGCAGAACATTCGACAGGCAACCTACCGATGCGTGCCCGCAGGCCCAAAGAGTAACCGACTATTTCATGGGGTTGTGAGGCTTGGCAAGTGATGGTCAAGAAGAGATACTTGGGCCATGGGCAACGCCAATCTTCAAACCAACCTGGCCGGAAGGGTGCGACACCTTCGGACTCTGGCCGAAATCTCACAGTCCGCCTTGGCGGAACGCAGCGGCCTGACCAAAAGCCAGATTACGCGGATTGAAAGCGGCATGGGAAACCCTACGCTGACGCACATCATGGCGTTGGTAAATGCGTTTGATGTTGCACCGCATGTGCTTTTCGATGACCCTCCGGTAGACTGAGCTAAAAGGGCATCTTGGGCATGCCCTTCATGCCTCCCAGGCGCTTCATCATTTTCATCATCCCGCCGCCCTTCATCTTCTTCATCATGTCCTGCATCTGCTCGAATTCCTTGAGCATGCGGTTGACCTCCTGCACATGCACGCCGGCACCACTGGCAATGCGGCGCTTGCGCGTGGCCTTGATCAGCTCGGGCTTGCGGCGCTCCAGCGGCGTCATGCTGTGGATGATGCCCTCCTTGCGCTTGATGTCCTTTTCGGCCCGATCCATGTCGACCTGACCGGCCTTGGCCGCCATGGCAGCGGGCAGCTTGTCCATCAGGCTGGAGAGGCCGCCCATCTGCTTCATCTGCTGGATCTGAGCCAGAAAATCATTCAAATCAAAGCTGGCACCGCTCTTGACCTTGGCGGCCAGCTTTTGCGCCGCTTCCATATTGACGCCGGAGGTGACCTGCTCCACCAGGGCCAGAATGTCGCCCATGCCCAGAATGCGTCCGGCATGACGCTGGGCGTCGAACACCTCCAGGCCATCCAGCTTCTCGCTGGTACCGGCGAACTTGATGGGCGCGCCGGTGATCTGGCGAACGGACAGGGCGGCACCGCCGCGCGAATCGCCGTCGGTCTTGGTGAGGATGATGCCGGTCAGCGGCAGCGCCTCCTTGAAGGCCCTGGCCGTGTTGACCGCGTCCTGGCCCTGCATGGCGTCCACCACAAACAGGGTTTCCACCGGGTTCAGCGCGGCATGCAGCTGTTTGATTTCCAGCATCAAGACTTCGTCAATCGCCAGACGGCCGGCGGTATCCACCAGCAGCACATCAAAGAAATGCTTCTTGGCGTAGTCCAGCGCGGCCAGTCCGATATCCACCGGCTTTTGGTCGGGCGTGCTGGGGAACCATTCGGCACCGGCCTGGGCCGTCACCATTTTGAGCTGCTCAATGGCGGCCGGGCGGTACACGTCACCCGACACCGTCAGCACCTTTTTCTTGCGCTTCTCGATCAGGTGCTTGGCCAGCTTGCCGGTGGTGGTGGTTTTACCCGCACCCTGAAGACCGGCCATCAGGATGACCGCAGGTGGCTGGGCCGCCAGATTGATGTCGCTGACGCCCTCGCCCATGGTGGCGGCCAGCTCGCGGTTGACGATACCCACCAGCACCTGGCCCGGCTGCAGCGAGCCCAGCACCTCTTCGCCCAGGGCCTTTTCCTTCACCCGGGCAATAAAGTCGCGCACCACCGGCAAGGCCACATCGGCCTCCAGCAAGGCCATGCGCACCTCGCGCAGCATGTCGCTCACATTGCTTTCGGTGATGCGCGCCTGGCCCCGAAGTTCCTTGACGAGGCGGCTGAGTTTGTCGGTGAGAGCGGAGGCCATAGAGGGAAATGTCCGGTGACCGGAACCTGGTTTGAGCGCCGGATCAAGCCGGCGGAATGCAAAACGCTAAACTGTGGCCATGATTTTAGCCAGTGCATCCCCTCTCCCGCTGATTCTCTCGGTTCTGTCCGCCTTGGCCTATGTGGTTCCCGCCTTGCTGCTCAACCGCGTCAGCGTGCGAACCACCCATATCTGGGTGGCCATTGCCTGGTTGCTGCAAGGCACCGTGCTGGCCATGGGCCTGCTCGGTGAGCCGCCCCACTTCGGCTTTGCGCCCGCCCTGTCGGTGACGGCCTGGTTGGTGGCGGCCGTGTATGCGGTGGAGAGCTTGATTTATCCGCAATTGCCCACCCGCTGGACCCTGAGCACGATTGGCGCTGTAGCGGTGATGCTGGCCTTGCTATTTCCAGGCAGCGTCATGCCGGAGACCGCCTCGGTCTGGCTGCCCATGCACCTGGCGTTTGGAGTGGCCTGCTATGGGCTGTTTGGCATGGCCGTGGTGCACGCCTGGTTCATGAACCTGGCCGAAAAACGCATCCGCCTGGGCAAGGATTCGCACAGCGGCCTGCCCTTGCTGACGCTGGAGCACCTGACCTACCGTTTTGTCGGGGCTGGTTTTGTGCTGCTCAGCGCCACGCTGGTGGTGGGCATGCTGTTTGGCGAAGTGGTGTATGGACACGCCTGGCGCTGGGACCACAAGACGGTTTTCTCGGTGCTGTCCTGGCTGACCTTCGCGGTGCTGTTGGCAGGCCGGGTGGGCTTCGGCTGGCGGGGTCGGCGCGCCGCTAATTTCCTCTACGTAGGCTCGGCCTTGCTGCTGCTGGCCTATGTGGGCTCCCGCTTTGTGATGGAAATTGTGCTGGGTCGCACGCCATGAAGTTTCTGCTGCTGTTCTTTGTCTTCATGGTGTTTGCCTGGCAATGGCGCCACGCCCGCGAAGAAAAGGTAAAAAACGCGATGCGCAAAAACGCCGCACCTGCCGGCTTGGTCAACATGGTGCAATGCGCACACTGCGGTCTGCACCTGCCCGCCGCCGAGGCGGTGCATGGCGCAAATGCCAGCTACTGCAGCCCTGCCCACGCACGAGCGCAGGAACCTGGATGACGCAGCAGCCACCCAAGCGCTCCTGGTTCGGCCTGGAAGCACCTTGGGCGGCAGAGATTCACACCGACGACACGCGGGAGTTTTCGCGCATCTGGCAGGGCTTTATGACGGCCCGCCTCACCTTGGGGTTGGTACTGGTGGCGATGCAGATCACGATTCTGACCACGGGCTCCAACCATAGTCGGTGGCTGCTGGCCATCAGTTTGGCCTATCTCGCCAGCACGCTGACCACCGGGCTGTTGGGCAAACCCCTGTTCCTGGGCTATAGCTTTAACCGGCACTGGATACGCCTGGTCGGGCTGGACGTGCTGGCCTTCTCGTCCCTGCAGATCCTGCAGGGCAGCCCGGTCAATTACACACCGCTGTTTGCGCTGCCCATTCTGCTGGCCTCGGTGCTGGGCTCCCTGCGCCTGGCGTTGGGAACGGCGGCGGGGGTGACGGTGCTGCTGCTGGGCAGCAGTTGGGTCGCCTCAATAGCAGGCAGCACCGACGCCACGTTGTCGCTGCTGCAGGCCGCGCTGACGGGCGTGGGCTATTTTGCCGTGGCCCTGCTAGCTAACCAGCTTGCCAGCCGGCTGTCCAGCGAAGGCCTGCGCGCACGCAGCAGCCAGGCCGCCGTCAACTTGCAGCGCCAGGTCAATGAACTGGTGATCGAATCGCTGCCCGAGGGCGTGCTGGTTGTGGATGCGCTGGGCGCGGTGCGTGCCGCCAACCCGGCCGCAATGCGCCTGTTGACGCTGCAGCAAGGCAGTCGCCTGAGCAATCTGCACCAGGATCCGAGCTGGCACCCCTTGCTGGAACTGAGCGGTGCCAGCCTGTCGACAGGCTCGGCGCAGCAGGCAGACGTCACCCTGCGCCAGGAAGGGCTGGGGCCTCGCCGCATCCGTGTCAGCACGCGCCCGACCAATCCACAAGACCTGGGTGGCGAAAGCCTGTGCGTGCTGTTTCTGCAGGACCAGCGCGAGCTGGAGGCCCGCATGCGCACCGAGAAGCTGGCCAGCATGGGCCGCATGTCCACGGCCGTGGCCCACGAAATCCGCAATCCGCTGGCGGCCATCACGCAGGCCAATGCCTTGCTGGATGAAGAATTGCAAGAACCGCAGCACAAAAGGCTGACCCTGATGGTGAGCCAGAATGCGCAGCGACTGGCCAAGATCGTCGACGACATCCTGGAGGCCGCGCGGGCGCAGCCGCAGGACAGCGGCCTGTCGCCCTTGCAGATTGCACTGGATGACACCGTGAACCGAGTCTGCCGCGACTGGAGCAGGCAGAACCAGTGCCCGCAGCGCCTGTGTTGCCAGCTGGAAGCCCCCGCACTCAGCGTTCCGTTTGAAGGCGATCATCTGCGCCGCGTGCTGGTCAATCTGCTGGACAATGCGCGCCGTTTCAGCCCGGACAGCAGCGCAGGCATACAGGTCCAAACCCGGGAACGGCCCGCCACACTCAGCGTCTGGAGCGAAGGCCCGGCCATGGACCAGACCGTGGAGCGCCATCTGTTTGAACCGTTTTTCTCCTCCGAGAGCCGATCCAGCGGCCTGGGGCTTTATATTTGCAGGCAGCTGTGCGAGGGACATGGCGCGGGCATTGCGTACCAGCGCAACACCCGTGAGGTAGCGGGCCGGCAGGTCCACGGCAATGAATTTTCCGTCAGCTTCGCGCAGGCGACCAGCGCGCAACCCGATGACCCCAAGCAATCACCATGGCCCATCACAAGCTCATAAGCGCAATCCAGATTCTGGTCATTGACGATGAACCCGATCTTCGCACCCTGTATGAATTGACGCTGCTGCGCGAAGGCTACCAGGTGGAGGCGGCCGCCACCATCCAGGAGGCCTGGGCCTTGTTGAACGCGCGCCACTTTGATCTGGTGATTACCGACATGCGCTTGCCGGACGGCTCGGGAATCGACCTGCTCAAGGGTGTACGCGCCCAGCAGCGGTCCGAGCGCTGCATCGTGATCACCGCTTATGGTTCTGCGGAGAATGCGGTGGAATCGCTGAAGGCGGGCGCCTTCGACTACCTGACCAAGCCGGTAGACCTCAAACAATTCCGGGCTGTGGTGGAGGCCGCCGCGCTGGGCGCACACGGCGCCGCAGCACAGGCCATCGTGAATGCAGTGGTGCCCGCGCACCATGACGTCCAGTCATTGAGCAAGGGCGAGCAAGCCTTGGCGCGCATGGTCGGCGATTCCCTGGCCATGCGCACCGTACGCGAACGCGTCGTCAAGGTGGCGCGCAGCATGGCTCCGGTGATGGTACGTGGCGAATCGGGTACCGGCAAGGAACTGGTGGCCAACGCACTGCACGCCAACAGCCACCGCAAGGACGGCCCCTGGGTGGCGGTGAACTGCGGCGCCATTCCGGAGAACCTGCTGGAGGCCGAATTTTTCGGCGCCAAAAAGGGCGCCTATACCGGCGCCACCCAGGACCGCGAAGGTTTCTTTCAGGCGGCCCACGGCGGCACCCTGTTTCTGGACGAAATCGGCGACCTGCCGCTGGCCATGCAGGCCAAACTCTTGCGTGCCATTCAGGAGCGGCGCATTCGCGTTCTGGGCGGCAATCAGGAAGAGAGCGTGGACGTGCGCATCGTCAGCGCCACGCACAAGGACCTGCCCGCCGAAGTAGCGGCCGGGCGTTTTCGCCAGGACCTGTTTTACCGCTTGAACGTGATCGACATCGACATACCGCCCCTGCGCGAGCGCCCGGAAGACCTGCCCGCACTGTGCCGGGCCCTGTTGGAACGCATTGCCAGGGAGTCCGGTCTGCCGGTGCGCCAGCTGGCGGCCAGCACCGTGGCACGCATCGCCAGCCTGCCCTTGCCGGGCAATGTGCGCGAACTGGAAAACATGCTGCACCGAGCCCTGGCGCTGTCCGATGGCGACGCACTGGAACTGGCCGAGGCCGCCACGGCGATAGGCTCTTCACGCGTTGGCGAAAGCATTGCCAACAGCCCCGCAGCAAAGACCCTGCCCAGCCTGCCGAACGACTTGCAAGCCTATCTGGACGAGAAGGAGCGCCAAATTTTGGTGCGTGCCCTGCGCGACACCGGCTTTAACCGCACCCTGGCGGCCAGGCTGCTGGGGCTGACCTTGCGCCAAATCCGTTACCGCATTGCACGCCTCAAAATCGACGCGCCGGACATCCACGGCGAACACCTCGATGGATGAGCACAACCCTGCCGGGCAAGGCAATTGCTGGCAGCGGGGCTGGTATGCGTTTGCCCACGCCTGTGCCTCTCCCAACTTCGGCCCCCGTCCGGCCGACGCCCTGGTGGACCTGGTGGTGCTGCATTCCATCAGCCTGCCGCCAGGTCAGTTTGGCGGCGACGCGGTGCAACGCCTGTTCACCAACCGGCTCGACTGGAATGCGCATCCCTACTTCAAACAAATCGAGGGACTGCAGGTTTCTGCCCATTTCTTCATCGCGCGCGATGGCGAACTCTGGCAATTTGTCAGCTGCGATGACCGTGCCTGGCATGCCGGACGTTCGCAATTCCAGGGGCGGGACAACTGCAATGATTTTTCGATAGGCATTGAGCTGGAGGGACTGGAGGGCGGCCTGTTTGAGCCCGCTCAGTATGAAAGCCTGACTGCCCTGTTGCCGGCATTGGCGAAGCAGTACCCGGTGCGCAACATCACCGGCCACGAACATATCGCGCCGGGCCGCAAGTCCGACCCCGGGCCGGGGCTTGACTGGCACTTGCTGCAGCGCTGCACGGGCTTTGCGCCTGCGTTTTTTCCGCCAGCCGCATAAAAATTCAGCCGCGCCCGGCAGCGCCACCGGCACGGCCAAACGGCTTCAGAAGCCACGTTTTTCGTCGACACCGGCGGAATGCACATTTCCTTCGATACACTACATGTAGTGGCTTGCGTCCATGACAGACCCCAGATATAGTGTGTACCTGCAGCTTACCGCCCAGGTATGGCGGCCATAAAAGGCCGATCCTGGGGTCCAGCAAGCCCCACCACAACACCCGATTTAGCAGAGGAAATCATGCAATCTTTTGTATCCCCAGGCACGTCCTTTTCCAGCGCTGCCATGGGCTCCCAGGACCAGACGGCGTACGCCAGCGCCGAGGCCAACCCCTTGGCCCATTACCAGATCATCCGCCGCAATGGCGCCGTGGTGTCCTTTGAGCCCCACAAGATCGCCGTGGCCATGATGAAGGCCTTTCTGGCCGTCCACGGCACCCAGGGCGCAGCCTCGGCCAGCGTGCGCGAGACCGTGGATGGGCTGACGCAGCAAGTGATTCGCGCCCTGGTGCGTTCGCGCCCGGCCGGCGGCACCTTCCACATTGAAGACGTGCAGGACCAGGTCGAGCTCGGCCTGATGCGCAGCAGCCACCACGAGATTGCCCGTGCCTATGTGCTGTACCGCGAACGCCGCACGCAGGAGCGCGCCAAAGTAGTGGAGCAGGCCCGCCCCGCCGCACCGGTGATCCATGTGCTGGAAGGCGGCGAACGCGTGGCGCTGGACCTGGTGCAGCTGCAGTTGCGCATCGAGAACGCCTGCGCCGGCCTGGGTGCCGACGTCAAGGCCGACCCCATCGTGGCCGAAACCATGCGCAACCTGTATGACGGCGTACCCATGGACGAGGTCTTTAAGGCCTCCATTTTGGCGGCCCGTACGTTGATCGAGAAAGACCCGGACTACACCTACGCCACCGCGCGCCTGTTGTTCCACACCATCTCGCGCGAGGTGCTGGGCCGCGACGTGGCCCAGGCCGATATGGCCGAGGCCTATGCAGACTACTTCCCCGGCTTCATCAAGAAGGGCGTGGAGGCCGAACGCCTGGACGAAAAGCTGATGCAATTCGACCTGAAACGCCTGGGCGCCGCGCTGAAAAGCGATCGCGACCTGCAGTTTGACTACCTCGGTCTGCAAACCCTGTATGACCGCTACTTCCTGCACATCGGCAAGCAGCGCATCGAGCTGCCCCAGGCCTTCTTCATGCGCGTGGCCATGGGCCTTTCTTTGAATGAGATTGACCGCGAAGCGCGCGCCATCGAGTTCTACGAGGTGCTGTCCTCGTTTGACTTCATGTCCAGCACGCCCACGCTGTTCAACGCCGGCACGTTGCGCTCACAGCTTTCGAGCTGCTACCTGACCACGGTGCCCGATGACCTGGACGGCATTTACGAATCGATCAAGGAAAACGCCCTGCTCTCCAAGTTTGCTGGCGGCCTGGGCAACGACTGGACCCGCGTGCGCGCCCTGGGTTCCCACATCAAGGGCACCAATGGCGAATCGCAGGGCGTAGTGCCCTTCCTCAAGGTGGTGAACGACACCGCCGTGGCCGTGAACCAGGGCGGCAAGCGCAAGGGCGCGGTCTGCACCTACCTGGAGACCTGGCACCTGGACATTGAAGAGTTCCTGGAACTGCGCAAGAACACCGGCGATGACCGCCGCCGCACCCACGACATGAACACCGCCAACTGGGTGCCTGACCTGTTCATGCGCCGCGTCATGGAAAAGGGTACCTGGACCCTGTTCTCGCCCTCCAATGTGCCGGACCTGCACGACCTGTTTGGCGCCGAGTTTGAGCGCGCCTACGTGGCCTATGAAGCCAAGGCAGCCAGCGGCGAAATCAGCCCCACCCGCACATTGCAGGCCGCCGACCTGTGGCGCAAGATGCTGACCATGCTGTTTGAGACCGGCCACCCCTGGATCACGTTCAAGGACGCCTGCAATGTGCGCTCACCCCAGCAGCATGCCGGTGTGGTGCATTCGTCCAACCTGTGTACCGAGATCACGCTCAACACGTCAGATACCGAGACCGCTGTCTGCAACCTGGGTTCGGTCAACTTGCTGCACCATCTGAAAGACGGCGAGAGCGGAAAAGTCTTGGACCACGACAAGCTCAAGCGCACCATCACCACGGCCATGCGCATGCTGGACAACGTCATCGACATCAACTACTACGCCGTCAAGAAAGCGCGCGATTCCAACCTGCGCCACCGCCCCGTCGGCCTGGGCCTGATGGCATTCCAGGATTGCCTGTATTCCTTGCGCATCCCATACTCCAGTGACGCCGCCGTGCAGTTCGCCGACCGCTCCATGGAGGCCATCTGCTATTACGCCTACTGGGCCTCCACCGAGCTGGCCCGTGAGCGCGGCAAATATTCCAGCTACAAGGGCTCGCTGTGGGACAAGGGCGTGCTGCCCCTGGACACCTTGGACATGCTGACCGAGGCCCGCGGCGGCTATGTGGAAGTGGACCGCTCGGCCACCATGGACTGGGATGCACTGCGCAAAAAGATTGCACAAGACGGCATGCGCAACAGCAACTGTGTGGCCATCGCGCCGACCGCCACCATCTCCAACATCATTGGCGTGGATGCCTCCATCGAACCCTGCTTTGGCAACCTGTCGGTCAAGTCCAATCTGTCGGGTGAATTCACGGTGATCAACAGCTATTTGGTGCGCGACCTCAAGCGCTTGGGGCTGTGGGACGACGTGATGGTGATGGACCTGAAACACTTCGATGGCTCCCTGCAACCGATAGACCGCGTGCCGGCCGAAATCAAGCAGCTGTATGCCACCGCCTTCGAGGTGGAAACGCAATGGCTGGTGGAAGCCGCCGCACGGCGCCAGAAGTGGATAGACCAGGCGCAGTCGCTGAATATTTATATGGCCGGCGCCTCGGGCAAGAAGCTCGACGAAACCTACAAACTCGCCTGGGTGCGCGGTCTCAAGACTACCTACTACCTGCGCACCATGTCGGCCACGCATGCTGAGAAATCCACCGTGACCGCGGGACGACTGAATGCAGTATCCAACGGCAACGAAGGCGCTGGTCCGGCAAGAATGTCGAGTGCCATGGAGGCCGCTGCTACCGCTGCGCAGGCACAGATGGCCTTATCGGATAACGCCGCTACCGACATCCGTTTTTGCGGTGTCGACGATCCCACCTGCGAGTCCTGCCAATAGCCGTTTTTGCATCGCACTTCGCACGTTTTGCGATGCATATCCACCACACTCAACGCAGTGAAATGCATGAGCCCTTTTCATTTCATTTCACTGCTCTCATAATCCGCTGATTGGAAACCTCTATGTTGACCTGGGACGAAGAAGTCAAGCCCTCATCGCCATCAAATTTTGCACGTACGACGCAGCCCGCTGCGCCGCTGACGCAAGCAAACGCCGCTCTTGAATTACGAAGTCTGGATGACGGTGCACGTGTTCAGCAAAGCGTTTCCACCGCCGCTTTCGCATCCCCGATCAAACCGCTGCTGACCGAAGCCGCACGCCGTGTGCGCGCCTCCGACAAGCGCATCATCAACGGCCAGACCGATGTCAACCAGTTGGTGCCGTTCAAGTACAAATGGGCCTGGGAAAAATACCTGGCCAGCTGCGCCAACCACTGGATGCCGCAAGAGGTCAATATGACGCGCGACATCGCGCTCTGGAAAGACCCGAACGGCCTGACCGAGGACGAGCGCCGCATCGTCAAGCGCAACCTGGGTTTCTTTGTCACCGCCGACTCGCTGGCCGCAAACAATATCGTGCTGGGCACCTACCGCCACATCACCGCACCCGAATGCCGCCAGTTCCTGTTGCGCCAGGCCTTTGAAGAAGCCATCCACACCCACGCCTACCAGTACATCGTGGAGTCGCTGGGCCTGGACGAGGGCGAGATCTTCAATGCCTACAACGAGGTGCAGTCGATTCGTGACAAGGACCAGTTCCTGATCCCTTTTATCGAGGCGATCATGGACCCCAACTTCCACACCGGTACGCTGGAGACAGACCAGACGCTGTTGAAGAGCCTGATCGTGTTTGCCTGCCTGATGGAAGGCCTGTTCTTCTATGTCGGCTTCACGCAGATCCTGGCCCTGGGTCGGCAGAACAAGATGACCGGTGCGGCCGAGCAGTACCAGTACATCCTGCGCGACGAGTCCATGCACTGCAACTTTGGCATCGATCTGATCAACCAGCTCAAGGCCGAAAATCCGCAACTCTGGACGCCCGCGTTCAAGGCCGAGATCAAGGTCCTGTTCGAGAAGGCTGCCGAGCTGGAATACCGCTATGCCGAAGACACCATGCCGCGTGGCGTGCTGGGCATGAACGCGTCCATGTTCAAGGGCTATCTGCGCTATATCGCCAACCGGCGTGCCACGCAGATCGGGCTGGACGCGATCTTCCCGACGGAAGAGAACCCCTTTCCCTGGATGAGCGAAATGATTGACCTGAAGAAAGAGCGCAACTTTTTCGAAACCCGCGTGATTGAATACCAATCCGGCGGAGCGCTTTCCTGGGACTGAAGCTACACCATGCTTTTTAGAACTTCGCACCTGCACCACGCGCTCCGAGAAGCGCATGTGGAGGTGTGTCACCGCGTTCATGCCGCTGGGATATGTCCCAACGGCATGAATCACTTCCTGCACTCCAATGCATGAAGTGCTCTTTGTTACCTGATCAAGGAGATTATTATGGCAACTGCAAAAAAACCGGCCGCAAAAAAGGCCGTAACCACAAAGAAGGCTCCCGCTAAAAAAGTAGCTGCAACCAAGGCCGCTCCGGTCAAGAAGGCAGCGGCTCCTGTCAAGAAGGTAGTCGCCAAGAAGGCAGCCTTGGCTGCCGCTCCGGCTAAAAAGGTAGCAGCACCCAAGGCCGCTCCTGTAAAAGCAGCCGCAGCCAAGAAGGCCGCTCCCGCCAAAAAGGCTGCAGCGCCGGCCAAGAAGGTAGCAGCCAAGAAGGCCGTTCCGGCCAAAAAAGCAGCGCCCGCCAAAAAAGCAGTCGTAGCTAAAAAAGCATTGGCCGCTGCGCCCGTCGCCAAAAAAGCAGCCAAGAAACCGGCTGCAAAGAAGGCTGCAAAGGCTCCCGCAGCAGCAGCTACTCAGACCACCCTGAACCCGCAGGCTGCATGGCCGTTTCCTACGGCAAGCAAGCCCTGATAGAACGGGGTGCCCGGCACCGAAAGGTGTCGGGCTATGGGTAAAAGGCCAACAGCTTATAGCCCGCAATTTTCGTCACCACCGCATCGGACTGTACGCCCAAGGGAAGGTTGACGCTGAGTTCGGAGCTGCCAGAAATCTGCGGCTTTCCAAACACATCCATCGGCAGCAGCACCTTGCGCAGCAGCGCCTGGTCTTGCGTGTCCGTCAAGCTGATTTCCAGGGCCGGGGTGGCCAGTTCCAGTGGGACAGCATTTTTCAACACCGCATGAAGCACATAAACGCCGGGCTTGACGCTGGTGAATGAAGAGCTTTCAATGGCCAGCGCCTCAATCTGCCGGGGTGCAGAAATGCGGCAGGCCAAGGGCACGCAGAGGGCGGCAAGCAAGGGGCGCAGCGCCGGTGCCGTTGCGGCCAGGCGGTCCCGGTTGTGTATCAAAACCTGCAGTGAAAGCGACAGCACCATGCACACGCACAGAGCCATCAGGAGCATGTTGCCCGGTCCTCGAAGCGCCGGCGCAGTGTCGTCTGACATAAAGGACAGCGAGGGCAGCTGCGCCTGATCTGGCTCCAAGGGCAGTGCCACTTCGTCGGCAGCTTGGTCGTGCGGATTTTTTCCCAGAAAGGCATCCAGACCGGACCCAAATGCCGGCACAGCAGCATCTGCGCGCGATTCGTCTAGCAAGGGGCCAACGTCACGATCCTCCATGGCCGGTATGGAAAAAACCGGCGCTGCAGGCGGTTCAACAGGGGCAGGAGGCGTAACCGCCACCGGCCCCCAATCCAAGGCATCGCTGGATGGCGAAACCGGTTCGGACCTTGGCGCCACCGGATCCAGGGTCCGCAAATGGGCATTGGCGTCGAACACCTCCTCGCACTGACCACAACGCACCCAGCCTTCGGAGATTCGAAGCTGGTCCGGCACGACGCGAAACATCGTGGAGCATGCCGGGCATTGGGTGATCAGGCTCATGTGCGTCGCATGGTTGGGCGCGACAAACCCGCCTAGCGTGTGGCCGTCATCAAGATCCAACCGTCTTCGGCGTCGCTTACCGACAATTGGCAATAGGGCGCATAGGCGGCAATGAGTTCGTCTGCCTGTCGCTCCAGAATGCCGGCCAGCACCAGATTCCCGCCCGGCGCCACATGGGCACAGAGCAGTGGCGCCAGCACCTTCAAGGGCGTGGCCAGAATATTCGCCAACACCAGGCCGAAGCTGCCGACCGCCTTGTCCGGCAGACCGGCGATCAGGGCGACATGGTTGGCCTCGGCATTCAGCTCGGTGGACTGCACGGCTGCCTCATCGATATCCACCGCCAGCACCTCCTGCGCGCCGTACTTGGAAGCACCGATGGCCAGAATGCCGGAGCCGCAACCATAGTCCAGCACGCGCGCCGGCACAGGGTGACTGGCAATCCAGCGCAGGCACATGCGGGTGGTGGGATGGGTTCCGGTGCCAAAGGCCAGGCCAGGGTCCAGCCGGATCACCTGCTTGGCTTGCGCGGGTGGCTCATGCCAAGTCGGGACTATCCAGAACTCCGGCGTGATTTCCACCGGCGTGAATTGCGACTGGGTCAAACGCACCCAGTCCTGATCGGGCACCGCGTTGATGCCCAAGACCTGGCAACCGGCAAAGAAGTCCTGTGCCTGCAGCAGTGTGGACGCTTCAAGCGCCGACTCTTCCTTTTCAAACAGGGCAATCACCCGCGAGCGATTCCACCCCCCCTTGGGTGCCGGCATGCCGGGCTCTCCAAACAGGGCCTGCTCGGCATCGGTCTGGGCATCGGCGTCTTCCACGCTGACGCTGAGCGCGTCCAGCGCATCCAGCGCGTCGCTTAACTCTTCCACCCGGTCTTCGGGGCACATCAGGCGCAGTTCAAACATGCAGGGTCTTCTCAGCGTTTGTGCTGCTCAAGCCAATGTTCCAGGTAATGGATATTGGTGCCACCGGCCATGAACTTGGCATCCACCATCAGCTCGCGGTGCAGCGGGATATTGGTGTTGATGCCTTCCACCACGGTTTCGGCCAAGGCCGTGCGCATGCGGGCCATGGCCTGCTCGCGGGTGTCGCCGTGCACAATGATCTTGCCGATCATGGAGTCGTAGTTGGGCGGCACGAAGTAGTTGGTGTACACGTGCGAATCCACCCGCACGCCGGGGCCGCCCGGCGCATGCCACATGGTCACGCGTCCCGGGGACGGTGTGAACTTGTAGGGGTCCTCCGCATTGACGCGGCATTCAATCGAATGGCCGCGAATCACGATGTCGCGCTGGGTGAAGGGCAGCTTCTCGCCGGCCGCCACCATGATCTGGGTCCTGACGACGTCCACACCGGTCACCATTTCGGTCACCGGATGCTCCACCTGCACGCGGGTGTTCATTTCAATGAAATAGAACTCGCCGTCCTCGTATAAAAACTCAAAGGTGCCAGCGCCGCGGTAGCCGATTTTCTTGCAGGCGGCCACGCAGCGCTCGCCAATGCGTTCAATCAGCTTGCGGTTGATGCCAGGCGCCGGAGATTCTTCCAGCACCTTCTGGTGGCGCCGCTGCATGGAGCAGTCGCGCTCACCCAGATAGACGGCATTTTTGTACTTGTCGGCAATGATCTGGATTTCCACATGGCGCGGGTTCTGCAGGAATTTTTCCATGTAGACCGCAGGATTGCCAAAGGCAGCTCCGGCCTCCGCCTTGGTCATCTGCACCGCATTGATCAGCGCCGCTTCGGTATGCACCACGCGCATGCCGCGCCCGCCGCCGCCGCCGGCCGCCTTGATGATGACCGGGTAGCCCACCGACTTGGCAATGCGCCGGATGCTGGCCGGATCGTCCGGCAGTTCGCCTTCGGAGCCGGGCACACAGGGCACGCCGGCACGGATCATGGCCTGCTTGGCCGACACCTTGTCGCCCATGATACGGATCGATTCTGGCGTCGGGCCTATGAACTGGAAGCCGCTTTTTTCCACCCGCTCGGCGAAGTCGGCGTTTTCGCTCAGGAAGCCATAGCCCGGGTGAATCGCCTCGGCATCGGTCACCTCGGCAGCCGAGATGATGGCCGGCATATTCAGGTAGCTCAACGCGGAGGATGCGGGTCCGATGCAGACCGCCTCTTCGGCCAGCTTGACGTACTTGGCCTCCCTATCCGCCTCGGAATACACCATCACGGCCTTGATTCCCAGTTCGCGGCAGGCGCGCTGGATGCGCAAGGCTATCTCGCCACGGTTGGCGACCAGAATTTTTTTGAACATGTGCGCGTTGGGCCCGGCTTATTCGATGATGAAGAGGGGCTGGCCGTACTCTACCGCCTGCCCGTTTTCACACAGAATTTTGGAAACCGTGCCCGACTTGTCGGCTTCGATTTCATTGAGAATCTTCATCGCCTCGATGATGCAGATGGTGTCGCCTTCCTTGACGACAGACCCGATCTCGGCAAAGGCCTTGGCACCAGGAGACGCGGAGCGATAAAAGGTACCCACCATGGGCGACTTGACGGTATGGCCTGTGGCGACCGCTTCCGCCACGGGCTCCACTACCGCGGGTGCGGCAACCGGAGCCGCTGGCATCTGGCCCTGTGGCATCTGCTGGTACATCGGCTGGCCATAGGTGTGAACCACGGAACCACCGCCCTTGACGATGCGGACCTTGCCCTCGGCCTCGGTGATTTCCAGTTCGGAAACATTGGAATCAGACACCAGATCGATCAGGGTCTTGAGTTTGCGCAAATCCATGGGTACTCCAACAACTAGCTGTATTAAGGCTCTAATTTACATCAAAACCATGCAAAAGTCAGCATTTTTATTAAATTCTTGCCAATGCGAACTTTTAAAAAGTGCTGGCAAACGGTCGCCGGGAGCAGAATCCAGGACATTTTCCGGCCTTTGGGTCGGCCAGTGGACGCTATTTTAACCGAGCCCAGACATCCAGGTCTTCCGGCTTGAGGCGTCCGAGCTTGCGTTGCAATACCGTGCCTTGCGCGCCTAGCGCCACCGAAAAAGGCAGGGAACCGGAAGGATTCCCCAGCTTGGCACTTAGCTCCGAGCCGTCCATACCCGCCAGACCCACCGCAAAATGCAGCGGCATTTTTTGCAAAAAGGCCTGAACGGCCGACGGCCTGTCCACTGCCAAGCCTAGCACCTGCCAACCATTGGCATGATTTTTATCGAAGAAGGCATTGATGAGCGGCAGTTCTTCGACGCAGGGCGGGCACCAGGTGGCCCAGAAATTGATCAGCAAGGGCTTGCCACGGAACGCCTGCAGCTGCACGGCAGGGCCCTGGGGCGCGTTCCACTGCAGCCCCCAAAAACCGGCAAAGGGCTCGGTTTGCGCTGGCGCAGCGCTGCGGGCCTGCCACCAGGCAAACCCCAGCCCCGCCGTCGCAGCGAGCGCACCCGCTCCCAGCAACAGCCCGCGTCGATTGTGCGGTGCTGATTCAGGAAGCGTGTCTTCGGTCGAGGTGTCGGTCATGGGGAGCGATCATGCAACAAATCCCGCAGGGCTGCCACATCGCCCCGCGGTCGGCGCCCCCGCAGGTCGGGTTTCATGGCACCGCGCATATCGTCAAAGTCGTAAATCATCAGGTGCACGGCCACATGCGCCGACCAAGCGGGCACCGTTACGTGCACGCTCAAGGCATCCACAACGCCCCCCTGAAAACCCGCCACAGCGCTAACCTCAAAACGCACGCCCATGTCGATCAGCGCAATCTCGGCCGACTTGGAATCGTCGCAAAAGAGCTGGAGATAGATGTCCGATTGACGCGTCGCGGTGCCGCGCCAGACCGCGCCGCCCAGATGCGGCCGAAATCGTTCCAGGCGTTGCATCCAGCCCAGTGCCAGTTCACGCAACAGGCGCAACTCCAGTGGCTGGGTATCCATGCAAAAAAGTGCGATGTATTCCTCCACCGCCAATTCAAGCTGATCGTTGTCCGGCAATGCCGCACGGCCCGACAGCCCCAGCTGTTTGGCCGCGCTGCGCTTGGCAGGACCATATTCCTGCCCTTCCTCCACCACCAGCCGCGCGGCGGTGTTGGCAATTTCTTGTTTCGCGGATTGCATGGGGCCATTGTGCACAATAGGCATATGCACATTCATATTCTGGGTATCTGCGGCACTTTTATGGGCGGTTTGGCCGCCTTGGCACGCGAGGCCGGGCACAAGGTCACCGGCTGCGACGCTGGCGTTTATCCGCCCATGAGCGACCAGCTGCGGGCGCTGGGCATTGATCTGATGGAGGGCTTCGGTGCCGAGCAACTGGACCTGAAGCCGGACCTGTTTGTGGTCGGCAATGTCGTCAGCCGCGCCCGCCTGGCCAGCGGCGAGCCCAAGTTCCCGCTGATGGAGGCCATTCTGGATGCCGGCGTCCCCTACACCAGCGGGCCGCAATGGCTGGCCGAACATGTGCTGCAAGGCCGCCATGTGCTGGCCGTGGCCGGTACCCACGGAAAAACCACCACCACCGCCATGCTGAGCTGGATTTTGCACAGCGCCGGGCTGGAGCCGGGCTTTCTGGTCGGCGGCGTGCCGATGAACTTCGGCGTATCTGCGAGATTGGGAGCCCCTACGCGCCCCGCTTTACCCGGCTCCACCGCCTCAGCGACCCTACCGGTATTCGTCATCGAAGCCGACGAGTACGACACCGCCTTTTTCGACAAGCGTAGCAAGTTTGTGCACTACCGGCCGCGTACCGCCGTTCTCAACAACCTGGAATTCGACCACGCCGACATCTTTGACGACCTGGCCGCCATTGAGCGTCAGTTCCACCACCTGCTGCGCACCGTGCCAGCCAGCGGGCGTGTCGTCGTCAATGGCCTGGAAGAAAGCCTGACCCGCGTGCTGCACCAGGGCTGCTGGAGCGAGACGCGCAGCTTTGGCGCGGCGGTCAGCGATTTTTGCGCCGTCGGTGAGCCGCATGATTTCGATGTGCTGCTGCAGGGCAAAACCGTGGCCCATGTGCGCTGGAATCTGGGCGGTGTGCACAACCAACTCAACGCGCTGGCCGCCATTGCCGCCGCTGAGCATGTGGGTGTGTCGCCGACGCAGGCCGCTGCGGCCCTGGCCACCTTTGAGAATGTGAAACGCCGCATGGAAGTGCGTGCGCAAATCGCTTTACCCGGCGCCAGCGAAGCCACCCCGGTCACGATTTACGATGACTTTGCCCATCACCCCACGGCCATCCGCACCACCATCAACGGACTGCGCCGCCGTGTCGGCAAGGCACGCATCCTGGCGGTATTTGAGCCGCGCAGCAACACCATGAAACTGGGCGCGATGAAGGCGCAGTTGCCCTGGAGCCTGGAGGAAGCCGACCTGGCCTTTTGCCACAGCGGCGGCTTGGGCTGGGATGCCAGCGAAGCCCTCAAGCCCATGGGCGACCGGGCCTGCGTGGCTGACAGCGTAGACGGCGTGATTGCACAGCTGTTGTCCAAGGTGCGCCCGGGCGACCATGTGCTGTGCATGAGCAACGGCGGTTTTGGCGGCATCCACCAGAAGCTGGCAACGGCACTGAAGCAACACTGACGAAGGCATGGCGAGCTTGCACGCTCCGTGGCTGCGCACGGCGGCACTGCACACGCCCCAGGGGATTCGGAAAGAAAATTAGTAGGTCAGGCTCAGGGTATCGGCGTCCACCTGCAGCATCTTCTTGCCCAGAGCCGCACTGGCGGCCGCGGCAAAGGCGTCGCCCCAGACTGCATCGGCAAAGTGCTTGGCGCCGGCCTCGCGGGCTATCACCACCACCTTGTCGGCCAACAGCAGCTTGCCGGAGGCCCGCAGGGGCTCGCACTCCAGCGCCACAAACTGCTCATCCAGCCATTTGCGCGCCACGTCGTTGGCAAGCGGCTCCCGGCCCTCGGTGCTGAAGGAAAACTCCTTGCCTTCCACAATCACATTGACTTCACTGCGCATATCGTTTCCTCTTTCGAATCTATGGCTCAAGCGTACCGCAAGAAGGTGGGCGCAGGCTGACAATTGCGCAGCGCCCACTGCAGGCTAGCCTCTACGCGCCTTCACGGCCTGCGACAGCACTTCCAGCGAAGCGAGTGAATCGTCCCAGCCCAGGCAGGCATCGGTAATGCTCTTGCCGTATTCCAGCTTGGCGGCGTCGTCCTTGCCCGGCGTGAACTTCTGCGCACCGGCCTGCAAATGGCTTTCCACCATCACACCAAAGACACTGGTGGAGCCGGCCGCGATCTGGGCGGCGATGTCGCGCGCCACTTCCAGCTGCTTTTCATGCTGCTTGCTGCTGTTGGCGTGGCTGCAATCCACCATCAGGGTGGCGGGCAGCTTGGACTTTTCCAGCTCGGCGCAGGCCGCTGCCACACTGGCGGCATCGTAATTGGGCGCCTTGCCACCGCGCAGGATCACGTGGCAGTCCGGGTTGCCCTTGGTCTGCACAATCGCCACCTGGCCGTTTTTATGCACCGACAGAAAGTGGTGCGCACCGGCTGCCGCCTGGATGGCGTCGGTGGCGATCTTGATATTGCCGTCGGTGCCGTTCTTGAAGCCTATGGGCGCCGACAGGCCGGAGGCCAACTCGCGGTGCACCTGGCTCTCAGTCGTGCGGGCACCAATGGCGCCCCAGGAGATCAGATCGCCCAGATACTGGGGCGAGATCACGTCCAGGAATTCGCTACCGGCGGGCAGGCCCATGCGGTTGATTTCGATCAGCAACTGGCGCGCAATGCGCAGGCCTTCGTCGATGCGGAAGCTCTCGTCCAGATAGGGGTCGTTAATCAGGCCCTTCCAGCCCACGGTGGTGCGCGGTTTCTCGAAATACACGCGCATCACGATTTCCAGCGTGTCGGCGTACTGGACGCGCATCTCCTTCAGGCGCCGGGCGTACTCGAGTGCCGCGGCCGGATCATGGATGGAACAGGGTCCGATGACGACCAGCAGGCGGTCATCCTTCTTCACCATGATGTTGTGGATCGCGTGGCGGGTGTCGGCAATCAGCTTTTCAACGGCTGTGCCCACAATCGGGAAGAAACGAACCAGATGCTCGGGAGGTGGCAACACGGTAATGTCCTTGATACGTTCGTCATCGGTAATGCCGGTACGGTCGGCGCTGGTATGCACTTTGGTGGTCATGGGCTTCTTCCCTGGGTTAAAACAAACAAAAATGGGGCAAAAAAAAACCGCCGGGGGTGCCAGCGGTTGTTTGAAGATTCGGTACTTTTTCAGGTACGTTCAGATCTCTCTACCGCCGCAGGCGCTTGAGAACCAAAAATAGCTAAAGAAAAAAGTGGCTGAATGCATGGATTGCAATGTAGCACAAGTTTTTAACACGAGACTTTCACAGCGCCTGCAATGTCCGCCAACCAGCCGCCTTGACCATATTCCGCTTCTACATCAAGCGTGAACGCGAAGGCCTGCCGCAGACAGTGCAAAACGCACGGCAAGGCGGGCCGACAAAGTGCACGATTGATCGAGGAGTGGAATCAAGCAGTGCCGCCGACGGTGAGGCCGTCAATGCGCAGCGTGGGCTGACCCACGCCCACGGGCACGCTCTGGCCCTCCTTGCCGCAGGTTCCCACACCGCTGTCGAGCTTCATGTCGTTGCCAATCATGCTGACGCGCTTGAGGCATTCCGGGCCGCTGCCGACGATGGTGGCGCCCTTGACCGGATACAGGATCTTGCCGTTTTCCACCCAATAGGCTTCGGAGGCAGAGAACACAAACTTTCCGGAGGTAATGTCGACCTGGCCGCCGCCGAAATTGGTGGCGTACAGGCCCTTCTTGATGCTCTTG
>Ga0316224_1001910_pt1 | contig 20779 bp, 22 predicted proteins | sample TBH18013metaG_FD_206254 | JGI IMG/M metagenome (GOLD analysis project Ga0316224, IMG submission 206254) | Freshwater microbial communities from Trout Bog Lake, Wisconsin, USA - TBH18013 | ecosystem: Environmental > Aquatic > Freshwater > Lake > Hypolimnion/Profundal zone | place: USA: Wisconsin... | reverse complement strand
ATTTCCGACGCCATTCTGGACGCCATTCTAGCTCAAGACCCCTATGCACGGGTAGCAGCAGAAACTCTGGTGACCACGGGGCTGGTTGTGTTGGCAGGTGAAATCACCACCTCCGCACAAGTGAACTATGCTAAAGTGGCCCGCGAAGCGGTACGCCGCATCGGCTATAACGATCCCAATTTACGCTTTGACGCGGATGGTTGCTCGGTTCATGTGTGCTATGGTCAACAAAGCCCCAACATTGCCCAAGGGGTAGACCGCGCCTCTGACGACTATCTGAATCAGGGTGCAGGAGACCAAGGCCTGATGTTTGGCTACGCATGTAATGAGACGGATACCCTGATGCCGTTGCCTATTTACTTATCGCATCGACTGGTAGAACGCCAAGCCCTGCTTCGCAAAGATGGCCGTCTGCCCTGGCTGCGCCCGGATGCGAAAAGCCAAGTGACGGTCAATTATGTTCACGGCAAGCCCCATTCAATCGACACGGTTGTGCTCTCCACCCAGCATTCTCCGGAATTCACTCCTCCCGAAAAGCAAAAAGCACTGCACGAAGCGATTATTGAAGACATCATCAAACCTGTGCTGCCGAAAGAACTGATCAAGGGCGAGATCAAATACCTGGTTAACCCCACCGGTTGCTTTGAAATTGGCGGCCCGCATGGCGATGCCGGTTTGACCGGACGCAAGATTATTGTCGATACCTACGGTGGTGCAGCCCCGCATGGTGGGGGTGCCTTCTCCGGTAAAGACCCTTCCAAAGTGGATCGTTCAGCCGCCTATGCCGGTCGCTACGTGGCCAAAAATATTGTCGCTGCCGGACTGGCCGACAAATGCCTGATCCAGATTTCTTACGCGATAGGCGTCGCCCAGCCGACCAGTGTCATGGTCACCACTTACGGCACTGGAAAAGTATCGGACGAAAAAATCACCGAACTGGTGAGAACCCATTTTGACCTGCGTCCGAAAGGGATTGTGCAAATGCTCAATCTGCTGCGCCCGATCTACCAGAACACGGCAGCCTACGGCCACTTTGGTCGCGAAGAACCGGATTTCACTTGGGAAGCAACAGAAAAGGCGGCGGTGTTGCGGGCGGATGCGGGGTTGTAAAGAGGCTGCTATGCTTTTACATGGTCTAGAAACCTTTCCCTCCTTTTGTTTTTGACCTGATTGAGAATTAACCTTGAACATTGAAACTGTAGTATTACCCCAATCATCCGAAGACGAAATCAACCTCGTTGATCTTCTAATCGTTCTTGCCAAGCATAAAAAAATGATCTTGAGCGTGACGTTTATTGCGGCATTACTTGCAGTGGGAATTTCTTTGCTATTGCCAAATATTTACACCGGCACAGCGAAAATTTTACCGCCACAGCAAAGCCAATCTTCTGCCAGTGCATTGCTTGGCCAACTTGGCGGGCTCGCCGGGTTGGCGGGCGGGGCAATGGGGATAAAGAACCCCGCAGACTCTTATATTGCAATGTTTAAAAGCCGCACTCTCAATGAAATAATCGCCAAACGTTTTAACCTGCAAGAAATTTATGAGGCGAAAACATTAACTGACACGCTGAATGCGCTTGAAGGTAATTCCACATTCACAGCGGGTAAAGACGGTGTAATCACTATTGAAGTTAATGATAAAGATCCCAAACGTGCGGCTGACATGGTAAATGCATTTATCGAAGAGCTTGCCAAGTTAATGCAAAACTTTGCGCTCACCGATGCATCGCAAAAAAGAGTGTTCTTTGAACAACAAATGAAACAAGCCAAAGACAAACTGACCAATGCTGAAATTCATATGGACAAAACGCCCAATACTAGCCTCCAATATCTGGATGCTGTGCGAGATCTTAAATATCAAGAGGCAATATGGGAAATTCTGGCCAAACAATTCGAAGTTGCCAAGCTTGATGAAGCCAAGGATTTTCCTTTGGTTCAAGTACTGGACAAAGCGATACCACCAGAAAAGAAATCCAAGCCCAAGCGCAGTCTGATTGTGATTTTGGCGGTACTGGTAGCATTTTTCCTTGCCGTGATCTGGGCTTTTATCAGCGAAGCTATGCAACGAGCCAAGGAGCAACCTGAACAAGCGGAGCGAATGCAAGCGTTGCGTGCAGCTTTTAAGTTGAGGGCTTAGTGGCCCATAGGAATCGACTAATGGTGAGTGATTGTGCAAAAATGTAATTAATCTGCCATTTGGACTTTTTAAGCTGTCCCAAATTGGATGACGAGCCTGTACAGCAACACGAACAAAAAGGAGAGAGATCATGCTGACATTAAACATTGACTATGAAGTTTTGCCGGATAGGCTTGTCACATTTAAGTTGCCGGAAACAGTTCGTCTTGGGCGACATGAGTTGGTGATTGTAGTGGAAGAACAGCCTTCACCGACACCTCTCGTTGCAGATGAAAAAGCGGCTAAACTGCATGAAATCATAAGAGAACGACACGAATTATCATTAAGTGAACCATTGTTGGATGCAAAGGTAATCTTTACCAAGATGGCTGCACGTCATGCCGGATAAACACTTTAGGATTAAAATTTCACCAGGTGCGGAGAAAGACCGCGAGAGAGTTGAGCAATATGCAGTTAAGCTTGAAACCAAGAGTCGGCGAATTCTGGCATTGAGCAATGCGGGTTGATCCCTGAAAGACGCTTGGCTGCTTTGCCCGTATTTTGATCGAGAATGTGGTATTCGTGTTTGCTATATCGAAGGATGGTACAGCGTATTTTTTACAGTGGACGAGTCGGCAAGACGGATTGTTGTGATCGCCATTCTTGGGCAGGCAGAAGACTTGAATAAAGTGCCTGTTTGATACAATGAGAATCGAAAAATGAGTTGGTGTGGTCGGCAGTGATGGTTATAGAAAACGCCGCTAACCCTGATTTCAATCGGAAAGCGGCTGTTGCTGACTGGCAACATCTAGCGGTTGTAGATTTACCCGTTAACGATATAGTTGAAGAGGTGGCTGAAATGCTTTCAAGAATTGGCGTAAAACCAATGGATGCGCTTCATGTTGCTTGTGCCTTAGAAGCCCATGCCGAATACTTTCTGACAACAGATAACGCGCTGCTGCGCAAGATGGTAAAGCATGGCAAAATTCGCGTTGTTGATCCCGTTGATTTTGTTCGTGTGCTAAAGGTGGGAAATGATGAAAACTGATACTGAAATCCGTTCTGATGGAATCCGTGCGTTGATGCAAGTTTTAGGAACAGTTGAAGCGGAACGGTTTATCGCATTGATCAATCGTGAGCGTTTTGATTATACCGAGTGGCGCAAAAGCCAATGGCAGAATGAAACTGTTGAATCCCTCGCTACCCGTGCACGCGCGCACCGAGAAAACAGTAGAACCTGATGGATACATCGGTTTGGGAATGTAATGTGTTTGAAAAGTTGATATCACAATAGATGTCTATGTTTTAAGTGTTGCGACCCTATTCCATGTTAATGAAATAAACGCCAAACGTTTTAATCTGCAAGAAATATATGAGGCGAAAACATTAACTGACACACTGAAAGAACTTGAAAATAATTCCACTTTCACCGCCGGTAAGGACGGCGTGATCACTATTGAAGTTAATGACAAAGACCCGAAGCGTTCAGCAGATATGGCAAATGCTTTCATCGAAGAACTTGCCAAATTAATGCAAAACTTTGCACTCACCGATGCTTCGCAAAAAAGAGTGTGCTTTGAGCAGCAAATGAAACAAGCCAAAAACAAACTAACCGATGCTGAAATTCATATGGATAGAACGCCGAATACAAGCTTGCAATATTTGGATGCCGTGCGAGACTTAAAGTACCAAGAAGCAATATGGGAAATTCTCGCTAAACAGTTCGAAGTCGCAAAACTTGATGAGGCTAAAGATTTTCCTTTGGTTCAAGTGCTGGACAAAGCGATACCTCCAGAAAAGAAATCCAAACCCAAGCGTAGTCTGATTGTAATTTTGGCGGCACTGGTAGCATTTTTCCTTGCTGTGATCTGGGCTTTTATCAGCGAAGCCATGCAACGAGCCAGGGAGCAACCTGAACAAGCGGAGCGAATGCTGGCGTTGCGCGCAGCTTTCAAGCTCAGGGCATAGATGGTAGTATGCTGATTTATCTTGATATCTGTTGTTTTAATCGCCCCTTTGATGATCAGTCTGATCTGAGGGGGAAATGGTAAAAAGTACCTTACCGATGTCGCCGACACCGAGCAAATGGTAGAATGTGCCTCGGCAAAATGCCCGTCGAATAGCTGGGGAAATTATTATGCAAATACTCGTTCAAGTGCCTGCCAGTCTGCCTGACGCAATTCAGTGCACACCACAACAATTCATACAGGAAGCCAAGATGGCAATGGGCGTCAAGCTATACGAAATGAAGCGACTCTCATCGGGGATGGCAGCATCGCTTATCGCAATGGGTCGAGTGCAATTTCTTGGCGAGTTGCATCGTTATGGAGTCGCGGTGATTGATCTGGAAGATGATGAGCTTGCACAGGATGTCATCAATGTCTGATCAAACCAAGGTCGTTGTTACCAACACGACTCCGCTCATCGCACTATCCAAATTAAGCCTCACGGGATCAGTTGGCATACTACTGAAAGCGAAATCTATGGGATACCCGCTTTCAATTCCAGAAGCATTAAACCGGATGCGTGCCCGTGGTATCTGGCTAAGCGAAGGTGTTGTCCGCTTTGCGTTAGAGTATGGTGTGCAACATTGAAGATTGCGATGAACGAAATTTTGGAATATTTGCATGTTGCCCCCAAGAACAAAGGAGATGAATGTGTTAACGCAAGACCTGGCCCGTTCTTCTTATATGGGAGATTCTTGCTAAACAATTCGAAGTTGCCAAGCTTGATGAAGCCAAGGACTTCCCACTGGTACAAGTGCTGGATAAAGCGATACCGCCTGAAAAGAAATCAAAACCCAAGCGCAGTTTGATCGTAATTTTGGCGGTACTTGAGGCATTTTTCTTCGCGGTGATCTGGGCTTTTTTCAGTGAAGCAATGGAGCGAGCTAAAGCGCAACCTGAACAAACGGAGATAATGCTGGCATTGCGTTCAGCATTCAGGTTTGGGTTATAGTTGGTACTGTGACTATTTATCAAAAGCCAGGTTTGTGAAAACCCCTCTTTTTAAGGGGAGGTGAAACGGCGTATGAACGACCTGGCTCAATGCCAGTGGGTTCATGGCTTTGTAGTGTGGAAGCCCTTCCTTTCCACCTTTTGCGGCTAAGGTTTCATCGCTGAGGTGGGGGAGGATGTCCACCGCGTTATTTATTTTGCTCAGTAAAAGACAAGCTCTGACCCCGTATTGCAGTTTGGCTAGAAACCAAGGGCCAGAGAATTCTGGCATCATGCAATGTGGTTTTGTCCCTGAAAGATAATTGGCTTCTCTGCCCGTATTATGATTGAGAGTGCGACTTATCAATATTTATTTTAACTTTCTTTCTTTTAGTATTAAAACATGGCATATTTATTAACAATTCCAGAATTTGCAGACGCTAGAGGTAGCTTATTTGTGGGCGATAAGTTATTGCCTTTTGAAATTAAACGTTTTTATTTTATGAAAACCCCAAGTGGTAAGCGTGGGGGGTGTAAACATCTTAAATCTACTCAGGCGCTTGTTTGTTTAGAGGGTGGTTGTACGGTTAGTGTTTATAATGGTAAGACTGAAAACACATATGCTTTGGACAATCCATCTAAGTTGCTTGTAATAGAAATTGGAGATTATCACGAGTTACACGATTTTTTTCCCAATTCAATAGTCTTGATAGTCTCTTCTGGGCATTATGACAAAGAAGACTACTACACTAATAAATAGCAAGTCAGTTATTAATTTTCTGGGTATCTGGTTTCATAATTTGGATATATTCTTAACCTTTTATGTTAATAAATTTCAACTAAATGTTAGGTAAAATTCGCAATTTCATTGTCTTCTATTTTCAGAAACTGAAATATAACAATATTGTTTTGTCACTAACAGTTTCCCCTAAGTCCATAATCGGGCAAAACATTGTTGTTGGACATTTAAGCCAGATTGACAGCATGTCATCAATTGATAGTTACACATACATTGGTGAGCGTTGTTGCGTAACCCGTGCTGTTATTGGTCGTTACGTGTCAATAGCTAACAACGTAACTATCGGTCCCGGGGAGCATGATTTGTGCAGATTTTCGACATCAAGTCACTTTTATGATAACCCTTATGATGAGTTGACAAAAAGCAAATGCATTATAGAAAGCGATGCTTGGATTGGTGTAGATGCTGTGATCTTGAGAGGAGTTAGAGTCGGTGTTGGGGCTGTGGTGGCAGCAAATGCTGTCGTAACTAAGGATGTACCAGATTATGCTGTTGTTGCGGGTATTCCAGCTAAAATAATTAAATTTCGCTTTGATGAAAAAATGCAAAACATGCTCAAGAAGACAGAATGGTGGACAAAGGATATAGAGGTAGCAAAGTTAATACTCTCCAAACAAAAAGAGGTTACCAATGAAGCTGGCTAACCTATTAGCAGATGGTCAATTAAATAACACCATTTTCGACTTAAACTCACCAAATAACTTAGACAATTGGCACTATCCATATTGGCTTCTTAGAAGCTTGTTTGAATCATATGGAGTCGAATTAAATACTTCGGATGTAAATGACACAGAGAATATTATTTTCGAGTTGCATCAAGATGTACGTAAGCAAATTAATAATAATGTACCTTGCTATGTAATGCTGTACGAAACCCCCCATATCAGACCCATTAATAAGGACAAATATTTGCTGGCGAAATACAAGCGTATTTTTACTTGGCGATATGATTGGGTCGATGGACAACGGTATATAAAATTCAATGCACCAAACAGAATAGTGGTAAATAACTCGCGCGGATGGGCAGGTAGAGACAAGCTATGTTGTTTAATTGCAGGAAATAAATCTGTTCCGCAAATAACGACACTAGAACTTTATTCTGAACGAGTTAAAACTATTAAGTGGTTTGAGATGCATGCTCCTGAAGATTTTGACTTGTTTGGTCACGGCTGGAACAAACCTGCCGCTCATCCTGGTTTATTAGGTAAGCTGGATAGAAAGTTACGATGCATATTACCCAAACAAAGCGGAAAAATATATTTTCCTTCATATCGTGGCAAAGCCACCAGCAAGCTTGAAACTTTGCAAAAATATCGCTTTAATCTTTGTTACGAAAATGTTAAGGATCTGAAAGGATATATTACGGAAAAAATATTTGATAGTTTTTTTTCTGGTTGTATCCCTGTGTATTGGGGAGCATCCAACATTAACGAATACGTTCCAGAAAGCTGTTTTATCGATCGTCGGAAATTTACTAGTCACGAGGATTTGTATAACTTCATGGTTTCCATGCCAGAATCAGAATTCATAGCATACCAAGAGCGAATTGCTGAATTCTTGGCGAGTGATCAAGCAAAGCCCTTCAGCGCGGAAACATTTGCTGAAAATATAGTGAACACGATAGTGAGTGATCTTGGCATTTCGGCCTGATTTTCTTTTGGTGCTGTTTGGGCGTATAGCAACAGCTGTAATAGCTATAGCAAGCGTTCGCATAATGACTTCTGTATTGGAGCCAAAGGATTATGGCATCTACGCTTTGCTGGTTGCATTTCAGGGGTTTTGTGGATTGTTTTTGATCAATCCGGTAGGCCAGCACATTAATCGTCATACTCATGCTTGGTGGGATGATGGCACGTTGCTTAAACGTCTTGCCGGATACAACATTTATGTCTTAGCTATCTCAGCGGGAATTGCTGTTGTGGTAACTTTATGGTGGCTCACCTACCCAACCACTGATAAAAATTTAGTTGCTGGCTTACTGGCGGCGGCGGCAGTAAGTGCGACGGTATTTTGGGGAACTTGGAACACAACGCTTGTTCCCATCCTGAACATGATTGGTTTTCGCGGTGGAAGCGTGGCATGGATGACAGTATCTTCTATTGTCGGTTTGGCTTTTTCAACAATGTTTGCACACCAATATCACACAGCGATGTCCTGGGTGATGGGACAGGCACTGGGCATGGCAGTTGGTGCGATTGGTGCAGGGGTAATGTTACGGGGACATCAAGCAGTTAGAGCGGTAGCGACTAATAGTCCGAGTGAGTTTGCATCTCTTTTGAATCGACATACTATTTTGACATACTGTCTTCCTCTTGCTGCTGCAACAGGATTTATGTGGCTTCAAAATACGGGTTATCGATTTTGGGTGGGAGGTGTTTGGGGGGCTGCTGAGTTGGGAATATTAGTAATTGGCTTAAATATTTCGTCGCAATTGTGGTCAATTGTTGAGAGCTTGGCGATGCAATTCTTAAACCCCTATTTTTTCCGTCACATCACTGAGGCTAAATCTGATTTTCAAATGGCAGCAGTGCTGTCTGATATGGTTAACATCATGTGGCCACTTTATGCAATATTTGCCGGATTCAACATGTTGTTTGCTTCGTCATTGCTTGTTGTACTCACGAACGATCGTTATCACTCCGCCGTGGCGTTTGTGATGCTTGGTGCTCTGATTGAATTTGCGCGTTGTACTACTAACTTATGGTCCTATGCAGCGCAAATTCAGCGGCGTACTACAAAAGTCATATTGCCGTATGGGCTGGGAGCTCTAATTGTATGGCTTGGCGCTTTGGGCGTTTCATATTTTAAGAGTGATCTAAAAATACTGGCAATTACTCTGGTAATTTCGAGTGTGGTTACTTGTGCTGCAATGTTTATGCTTATGCAGCGTATGTTACCCGTTGTGCTGGATGTGCGTAGATGGTTAGTTGGTTCGGTGTTGTTGATCATTTTTCTTGCGATAGTTGTCATTATGCCAGTTCGGAATGTTGGACTATATCAAAATGTAGTGGTGTTATTCTTGGGAGGGATTTTGACGCTCGGTTGCATGGCAGTTTTGTTGTGGCGCAATCCTGCACTTTCAAGATTGCTTTCAGCTTCTTTGAGGAGTGCATAAAAGCATGATAATTGTGCATCTACTGGGAGGTCTTGGCAACCAGATGTTCCAATATGCCGCAGGTCGAGCTATTTCACTTCATTGTGGCACCAACTTGAAGCTAGATACTTCTGACTTTTCGGACTATCAACTTCATCAGGGATTTGAACTTCATCGGATATTTAATTGCGCCACAGAAATTGCCTGCAAAGCTGATGTCAGCAACATTTTAGGCTGGCAATCTTTCCCTCGCGTTAGGCGATTTTTATCACGCTCAAGTATGGCGAGGCTACGCAGTAAACGATTTGTCATGGAACCTCAGTCCTATTGCTGCCATGAGATAAAATGTGTACCGAGCGATAGCTATCTCATGGGGTATTGGCAGAGTGAAAAATACTTTTTGGAGGTTGCCCAACAGGTTCGAGAAGACTTTACCTTCAAACTGCCATTAGAAAATCATAATATCGAATTATCAAAACAAATAAGCCAAGTGAATGCAGTGAGTTTGCATGTGCGTCGAGGAGACTATGCAAATAACCCGGTAACCACTGCCGTGCATGGTTTGTGTTCTTTGGAATATTATTACGCAGCAATTCAATATATAGCCGAGCGAGTTGAGAATCCATTTTTCTACATATTTTCAGATGACATCGAATGGACAAAAAAAAACCTGAAAATGGTTTTGCCTTATTTACACGTAGTGCATAATCATGGCATTGAAAGTTATAATGATATGAGGCTGATGAGTCTGTGCCAACACCACATTATTGCAAATAGCTCGTTTAGCTGGTGGGGGGCATGGCTTAATAGGAATGTTGACAAAATCGTTGTTGCTCCACAACGCTGGTATGCAAACCAAACCGACGTAAAAGATCTGCTTCCTCAAGGCTGGGTCAGGATGTGAGATATTATATACAGTGCAGTATTGTTAGCAAGCTATGATCGACGCACATTTAAAAAATTACGGTGACACTAATTTCATTACTGGTATGAGAGCGTTCGCTGCCTTTGCGGTAGTATTGATTCACGCAGGTGGGGGAGGCTTGAGGGGTTATGGTGAAATTGGAAATCGAATCGTTGATCTTGGTGCGCAGGGTGTGGCCGTATTCTTTGTCATTTCTGGTTACAGCGTGGCGTCCTCATACGTTGCGTCCAATGGCTTTAAGGACTACATAAATAAGAGGCTTTGGCGAATAGGGCCGCTTTATTATTTTTGGATAACCTTTGTAATATTGACTGCAACAACAGCTACGAGTTGGCAGCAAAAATTTGCTACTCCTGTAGATTCTTATAACATATTAATGCATTTGTCGTTCTTGAGTTTTATGGATTACAAAATTGCAAATACATTGTTGGGTGTTGAGTGGTCTATACCAATAGAAGTATTTTGGTACTTTTTTGTCCCACTTTGTCTAGTATGGATGGTTAGCTGGAAGCAATTTGTATTTGCCGGGTTCTTCTCGTTCTGTTTATATGCGGTAGCATTCAAATATCCTATATTACTTGGGGTCCCAAGCCCAGTTGCAGCACTAGCGATGCATTGGACACCCATTCCCTATGCGATAGGATTCTGTCTGGGGATTGTCGCTTTTAGATTGCGCGGAACATATGCTCAACAATTTAAGAAATGGAGTAGCTTTGCATGTATAGCTGCTATTTTCACACTGTTTTTATTTGTTTTAAGTCCATTGGCTAAATATAGCTCGTTAGCATATATATATTTTTCACTTTTTACCTTTGCGTTGGTTTTATCCGGCTCCAGCGATAGTCTAATTTTTCGCCGATTATTTACTAATAAAATAGTGATGTTCCTGGGTACCATCAGTTACGGGATTTACTTGTGTCACCCCCCTTTGCTGGTCATTTTGGAACGCATAAATCTTGTTTCACCAAATGCTCCTAGTCAAGGTTTCTTTGTTTTGTCAGGGGCTGCAATTTTTGTTTCTTCTGTAACCTACTATTTGATTGAGCGACCAAGTCAATCTATGGGTAAGTTTTTTTACAATCGCTTTGGGAATATGCAGGTTAACAAAATCAATTAAAATTTAAGTGTGGCTTGACCATGAATGTGTAGCTAAGAGGAATTTAGAAATGAATGATACTAATATCGGAGATGCACCTTTAATTTCAGTTGCATTGCCAGTATATAACGGTGAAAGGTATTTATCAGAAGCTATAGATTCTATATTGACGCAATCATTTAAAGATTTTGAGCTGATCATCATTAATGATGGTTCAAAAGATAACTCTCTCCAGTTGCTTCAAAAATATCAAAAGTTGGATTCTCGGATACGTCTTATTTCACGTGAAAATAAAAATGTTGCGGCAACACTAAATGAAATTATTTTGATAGCACGAGGTAAGTGGATTGCTCGAATGGATCAAGACGATATTTCTTTACCTTATCGCTTTGAGCGCCAATTAAAGTGGCTCGAACAAACGGGCGCAGATATTTGTGGGAGCTGGGTGCAGCTGTTCGGCACCAATGACAAGCGTATTCTAAAACATTGTCAAACGGATGAGGCGATCAAAATGGAGATGCTTTTTTGTTCGCCATTTGCTCATCCTTCAGTTATTGTGCGTAAGGATTTGATTGGTGATTTACTTTACAATGAAATAAAATGGCAAGCTGAAGATTATGACCTGTGGGAGAGAGCAGCAAAAGCAGGATGGAAAATGACCAATATACCTGAAGTATTGATGCTGTATCGAGTGCATGCTGCACAAATCTCAACAGCATCATCATCTTCGATTAAGCAAAAGCAATTTTCGCAAGATATACGTTACCGGTATTGGCATTTTATTTTCGATTCAAAGAAGTTGAACAAAGAGTATATTGGTGAAGTTATGAAACTGAACGAAGTTCCCCTGCCAAAATTAAAAATGGACGACGTAGATTCTGCATTTGTTGAGCTACTGAACCTTAGTCAAGGTGAGGCCCGCAGCACAATTCTTTATCATTTGACGTTGCTATATATTAGGGCTGCAGCAGATTGTTCAGATATCGTTACAAGATGGGGAAGAATTAATAATCAATTTGGAAAAGGCTTTGCGTTTGGTACGAAATTAAAACTCTGGTTGCTTAAAACTTTTCGTGTTCATTCCAATAGCAGAGCATTTGATCGATTGAAAAGGCTATATTTCTTTTTTTTTCGCCAAACTTGGCGATAAGAATTTTGCAGGTTGTGGTCTAAGAAACTGGCTGGGGTTCGTTTATTGAACGAACATTGTTGAGGAGGTTATTTTAGGCGACAAAGATAATATTTCTTTGTGAGGGAATGGGATGGGAATACTCAGAACAATTCTGGCATTGGCTGTCGTTTTGACACATTCCAATGTATATCCGATGCTGGGGGGGGCGCATGCAGTACAGCTCTTTTACGTAATTTCAGGTTTTTTAATGTCCTTAGTGCTAAATGAAAATAGCAGCTACCATAATACGATCAAGTTTTACTTAAATAGAATTTTAAGAATCTACCCAGTTTACTTATCGGTCGCAATACTATCTACAATCTGGCTGTTGATTTACGATTCAGATTTTATTCGGGTTTACCAAAGTATACCAAGCAGTGCTGAATGCCTATTAATAGTATCGAATTTTTTTATCTTCGGGCAAGACTGGGTAATGTTTTCTGGGATAGAACATTCAAATCTTGTTTTTTCTACTGACTTTTCAAAATCTGAAGTTTTCCTTTTCCAAGGATTGGTAATTCCGCAAGCATGGACTCTGGGGGTGGAACTCAGTTTTTATCTTATCGCACCGTTTGTACTAAGGAGCCTGAGAAAAATAATTGCTTTGTTGGTGCTTTCCATTCTGCTAAGAATAATATTGGTGATTAATGGAATTGGTCTTCATGATCCTTGGACATACCGTTTTTTCCCTTTGGAATTAGCATTGTTTCTGTCTGGAGCCTTGGCTCATAGATACATATTGCCATTTTGGAATGATTTTCTTCGGTCGAATGATCATCCCAAAATTATTCTTTTGGGGATGGTCTATCTTATCGTATTTATATTTTTCTATGGATACGTGGCTATCCCCGAGATAATCAAGTTTTCGCTTTTGTTCATATCCTTCTTGTTTTTCTTGCCTATTGCTTTTATTTATCAAAACGAAAGTAAATTTGATAAAAAAATAGGGGAACTTAGTTATCCAATATACGTAGGGCATATGTTAGTAATTTGGATATTAGGGGCTCTAAGTAAAAAACTAGAGATATTAGATTTGCATTTGATTGCAATCGCAAATCTTTTCGGTGCAGTATGTTTCTCATTTGTTTTATATTATTTTGTAGCGATGTCGCTGGAGTCAAGCCGTAGTAGAATTCGTTCACTATAACTTTTATTATCAAATGATCAATAAGTTGGCAGGTATTTTTGGATTTACGGTGAACATGAGAAAAGTAATTTATTTCATGTTCTATACATATTTGCTTGTCGATGCAATTAATGGCCTGCTAATAAGGAATGGATTTTTTTCTGTTTCAGTAATTTATAAATTTGTTTTATTAGCTTTAATCGTTATATTTCTCAGGAAATATATCCAAATTATTTTGATTATCGCTGTGATGATTATATATTTGATCATACATTTCTTTTTTGGGGAGGTTTTAATTGACCCACTTGCTGAACTAGATCTGCTCATCAAATTTTTTTCGGTGTTTTTTTACTACGTATTTTTTAGGGAGACTCTTAAACAAGGGTATGAGAAAAATATTTTCATATTCAGTTATTTTGCATTCGCAATTTTATTTATTAATTTAATACTTGGTTGGCTTGGTATGGGTTTTGCACAATACGAGGGGGGGGATTATTCATCTACCGGGACGGTAGGTTTCTTTTATGCAGGAAATGAGTTAGCCAGTGCCACAATTGTGGCCAGTTCTTTAGTATTAATAAGAGCTATTCAACATGATAGATATGGGCTGTTTTTGCTTGTTGCGTCAATTAATATCTTTTTGGCATTTTTGTCAGTGACAAAAACAGCGATGATATCTTCGATAATAATCGCCCTGACATTACCGCTGCTTAAAGCAAGCAGAAGCATTGTTAGTCTAAAAGTTAATAAGAATGATGCTTATTTTGTTTTATTTTTGTTTTTTGTAATTCCTTCATGTTTAATTTTTGCTGTAGGTTATGCAATTAGTGAAACCAACATATTTGAAAGATGGAGTTTCTTTTATGATAAATCTGATGATTTGATTAGCTTCATGCTAAGTGGTAGAAACTTTCGAGTTGAAGATGCATTGAGTGCATTCACCAATCATTTTTCAGCAATTCAGGTGATATTTGGTATCGGTAATGGTTGGAGTACGGAAATTGATTTTTTTGATATCCTGATGAATGCAGGTATCTCAGGAGTCAGTTTAACTTATGGCTTTTATTTCTTTATGCTACATAAAAGTATCCGTTGCATAAGAGTAAATCCATATTCTATATATTCTGCATTTATAATATTGCTGCTGATCTGCGTTTCTTTTACTGCGGGGCATACTGCCTTTTCGGGTATTGCAGGCCCACTGATTGGCGCTCTTTTGGCACTAGCAAACCATCGCTCCTCTTTGCTAAAACAGAGTACATCTAGGCAACATATTAATAAAGTAATTTTAACAAATGGATGATCTGACAATAAAAATTAGTTTTATCTCAAATATGTTCCCTTCGCCTTCTGATCCGTCTTATGGCGTGTTCGTTGAACGCAGCTATGAAGACCTGCAGCAACATGGATTTGATATAAGCAATATGGTAGTCATTCGTGGGAGATCGAAAGGATTTGGCAAGCTTCTGTTATACATAAAACATTTGGCAAAACTTACATTTATTTTACTTAAGTCAGAAAATAGAAATATCTATGCTCACTACGCATCTCATCACTGTATCCCTCTGGCGTTGGGAGCGCGGTTTTTGGGCAAACAAGTAATTGTTCATGTTCATGGTGATGAAATAGCTATGGACGATGGCATCCATCGGAAGGTGGCAAAACTTGGACAATCTACGTTGCTCCATGCTTCAAAATTAATAGTTGTGCCTTCTTTATTTTTTCAAGAGATGCTTGTAACAATCTACCCAAGCCTGAATCAGACCAAAATAGTTATTTCACCATCTAGCGGCGTTATGATTGAGGAGTTTGAGAGCTCTATAAATGAACACACTTGTTATTGGGAGTCAACTCAGATTCACGGAAAAACTGCAAAGTTTGGATACGTAGGGCGTATCGATTCAGATAAGGGATGGGAAGTTTTGTTCGAAGCCTTTTGCATGCTGCCTGGGGAACTTCGTCAGTATTCTCGTTTGCATTTCTGGGGCGATGGCAAAGAGGCATCAAAGCTTCAGGCTCGTGTCACTGAAAATGGCTTGGAGGATATGATTTTCGTGCATGGTCAGATACCAGGTGTAGATATTCCAGCGATACATGCAAAGTTCGACTTTCAAGTCGTACCTTCAACTCGGGAGAGTCTTGGCCTAGCTGCTATTGAAGGATTAGCAGCAGGCCATGTTGTTTTATGCACCAGAATCAGGCCATTTGTTGACTTCACCCAAGATGGCAAGCATGCAGTCCATTTTTCCGTCGGTGATATCAATTCCCTTCGGGATGCAATGATCAAAGTACTCACTTGGCCGGCTGAGACCAACCGGGCTATCGCGACCGAAGGGCGTAAATTAGCTAACAGTTTTAGCAGGCGTGTAGTTGCCAGTGAGTTGGCAAATACAATTAGGAAAGCTTTAAATGTACAATGAATTCTCGATTTTTCGCTTAAACTTTAAAGGGCATTCACTTGATGAGGTAATTTCACCATTGGATGGGCAATGCAAATTTGTAGTAACTGTTAACGCCGACTTCATTGTTAGAGCTCGCGAATCAGATTCTCGTTTGCGAGCAATTATTGACCATAATTACAGCACGTTGGACGGATTTTGGCCATGGATACTAGCTAAGCTGAGATGCCAAGATAAGCGATGTGATAAGGTGAGTGGATCAGATCTTATCTATCTATATTCTAACTGGTGCACAGAAACTGGCTGCAATTTACTAATTATTGGTGGGGCCGAAGGCATTGCAAATCGTGCCGCACAAAACCTGAATGCACGATATTCTAGCGAATTTTGTTTTTCTTGGTCGCCTCCTTTTGAAACATACCCATACTCAGAGAAATTCATTCGACAGTTCAGGGAGGTTGTGTATGAAGTGAGGCCAAGTGTGGTAGTTGTTTGCCTTGGGTCACCCAGTCAGGAATATCTGTTAGAAGATGAATTGCACTTTCTCAATGATCAAGGTGTATCGTTTTGCTATGGCGCAGGGGGTACAGTAGATTTCGTTGCAGGTTCTATTAAGCGTGCACCAAAACTTATTCAGAATGTTGGGCTAGAAGGTGTTTGGAGATTTGCAGCTCAACCCTCGCTATTTCGTTTCAAACGTTTGATTAACTCCTTAAGAATATTCAAATATTTAATTATCTGACCCCATTGCTTGCTCTTCTGACATCGTTAGGTGTGACTAATTTTCTTGCAAATAATAACCATTTAGGTTAATTTTCTCTCATGGAGAAACGAAACCCGCACCGTAAATTGGCAGCAATAAAATTCTAGTTGAGGCCGGCAGGGTGCGAACAACGTATGCGGCTCGTGCTGGCGCAGATGCATTAGGTTTTGACTTTTCCGATGTGCTGGCCGTGGTGATGGCACTTACTACGGCAGACTTTTACAAGAGTATGACGACTCATGTTGATCACACGATCTGGCAAGATGTTTACCGCCCAAATACGTCTGCAGGCGATGTTTATCTAAAACTGACGGTAATTGATGATGTGCTGATCGTGTCCTTTAAGGAGTTATGAATATGAAATGTCCTGTTTGCGGCGCGGCTGAACTTATCCATGACACACGTGACTTGCCATATACATATAAAGGCGAAACCTCTATCATTTCTGCGGTAACGGGTGACTTTTGCCCTGCGTGTGCTGAGTCTTTATTGGATGCAGCTGAATCTGATAGGGTGATGCGCGAAATGCGCGCTTTTTCAAAACAAGTCAACGCGGCCATCGTCGACCCGAGCTTTATCGTCAGTGTGCGAAAAAAGCTAGCACTTGATCAGAGGGAAGCAGGCGAAATTTTCGGAGGCGGCGTTAATGCATTTTCACGCTACGAAAACGGCAAGACCAAGCCACCCTTATCGCTTGTGAAATTGCTCAAGATGCTTGACCGCCATCCTGATCGACTTAATGAGGTTAAAGCTGCGTAACTAATTTGGGTAGTGTGACCCACGGTGGGGGGAGTAATACGTATTGAGGTTTGGCGTAAACGCCCCAGCAACCCCAGGGTATTCAGCGAGGCGTGATTTTGGTTAAAGTTGCCGCATGGAAATTCCACGGCAACAACTTATCCATTTCATCCGCAGTTTGGGCTGCGGGCAGATGCTCCAGTACATGGTGCAGCCATGTGTATGGCTCTACGCCGTTTGCCTTGGCAGTTTCAACAAGCGAATAGATAATAGCACTCGCATTGGCTCCGGCAGGTGTGTCGCTGAACAGCCACGCTTTGCGCCCAACCACGAAGGGACGGATCGAATTCTCGCAGCGGTAATGCCGACTCCCGGATTATGCCGCGTCCCAAAGTGCGGGGCTACAACTGTAGGGAGGATCCTTGTTGTTAGTCATCTTATTTGTCGGCATTATCAAAGTGCATCGAGGAAGGCGAGCAACTGGTCTTGAGGCTTATACCGAGTTGGCACGACACCACTGGCATTGGCGTGAGCCAGTGCTCGTTCCTTAAGTTGAATGTCGGCGTGCAAATATATTTGGGTCGTCTCTGACGATTCGTGACCAAGCCAAAGAGCAATTACACTCGGATGGATGCCATGTCGCAATAGGCTCATTGCCGCTGCGTGCCTCAGCGTGTGCGGTGTCACGGTTTTTTCCTTGAGTGAAGGACATGTTTTGCACGCGGTTGTGGCATGACGCGACACGAGCCGCTGAAGTGCATCAGCGCTGAGATGTCCGCCTCGCGAACTCGGGAAGAGTGGATCGCCAGGGTTGCCTGGCTGGCGCACTAACCATTCCTTCAGGACTACTATGACATCCGGTCTTAGCGGTGTACATCGCATTTTCCTACCTTTGCCAAGGCAACGGACGTGAGCGCCGGTGCCGAGCGCAACGTCCTGCCGTTTGAGCAAAGTGAGTTCGCTATTGCGAAGCCCCGTTTGAACTGCCACAAGAAGAAGCGCTTGATCCCTGCTGCCGATCCATGTTCTTGGATCAGGGGCTGCCACAAGGGCTGCAGCCTCTTCTTCGGTGAGAAACTCGACTGGGCCATGCTCATAGCGTTTCGATGGAATTGCAAGAATGCGTTGACACTGAAGACCAAGTGCCGGTTCATTGATTGCGACGAAAGCAAAGAAGGCATGCACTGCGGCGAGGCGGGTATTTCGTGTCCGCACAGAGTTGCCTCTGTCCTGCTCAAGATGCCGAAGGAATTTCTCCATGAAGGACACGTCGAGCTCTTCCATAAGCAATTTGGAAGGCGCACGTACAAATTGCTGCGTAGCGAATCCCAACAGCAAACGGAATGTGTCGCGATAGCTTGCCACCGTGTGTGAACTTAGACCTTGCTGCTCAAGCAAGCGCTGCGTAAAGAAGCGTTGGACGAGTGATGGAAGACCTGAGGCGTTCATGGTTGTTCTCCAAGTTGATCCTTCCCGAGATATTTGGCAGCAAGCTGGAGAAGCTCAGGAACAGCTTCAATGTACCAATAAGTAAGGCCGACATCGACGTGACCGAGGTAGGTGGCAAGCTTCGGCAGTTCCAGTGTAACGTCCAGCCCGGCGCGATACCATTCGACAAGCCTGCCAGTCGCAAAGCTATGTCTGAAGTCCTGAAGGCGCGGCCCGTGACCAGTGCGCCCGTCCTTTGTCGGTGCACGCAGGCCGACCGCACGGGAAATTCTTGCAAACATGCAACGGGCAGAGCAACCATTCAATCTCATACCGCGCTCGCCAACAAGGAACGCATCACTTAACCGAAGCTGGCAGAGCCGGTCACGGCACTGTGTATACCGCTCAAGTGCAGCACGCGTTGACTCTTCAATCGGAACAAAGCGCGATTTCCCGAACTTCGATTCCCGGATTGAGAGTATTCCGTTAAAATAAAAGGGTCAGAACCCTTAAAGTATAGGCATCTATTAACTGTGAATTTCCGGCGTTATGGAGCCATTTGGTTTCCGGCGTTAAGGAGCCACTAAACTTTCGGCGTAATGGAGCCAGCAGAATTCCGGCGTAATGGAGCCAGTAAACTTCCGGCGTTAAGGCGCCACTTGGAACCCTGATCAGGGGCTCGAACTTTCATTCAACAACTAGACTCTCGGCATTTTGCTGGGAGAGGTTGTGAGTAAACGGAGGTTCGAGATGTATCAATACCGAAATGCTTTGGTGCGCATGCGCCAAGGAGATTCCGACCGGGATATTGCCCGGTCTAAAACGATGGGGCGTAAAAAGCTCGCACAGGTTCGCGAGATGGCCAACGAACAAGGCTGGCTTACCCCCGAATCCATCCTGCCTGATGACGCTATCCTCGCCGCGCTGTTTGCGCGCAAAGCTGGCTTGCCCGTCAGTTGTGTGTCAACGCTGGAGCCATGGCGGGAGCTGGTTACCAAGTGGCACGCTGCGGGCATCCAGGGTGCCACCATCCACGCCACACTCGTGCGCAATCACGGCTACAGCGGCAGCTACTCTTCGATGCATCGCTTTCTGAGCCAACTCGTTGCCCTGCAAGTGCCGGATGTACCGCTACGCCTGACGTTCAAGCCTGCCGACGCGGTGCAGATTGATTTCGGCGCAGGCCCGCTGATCACCGACGTGTACACCGGCGAGATATTCAAGACGTGGTTCTTCGTGATGACCTTGTGCTGGTCGCGCCACCAGTATGCCGAGTTTGTCCGCGATCAGACCGTGGCGACTTGGCTGGGCTGTCATCGGCGCGCGTTTGAATCGTTCTCGGGCGTGCCGTCACGCGCCATCATCGACAACGCCAAATGCGCCATCACCAAAGCCTGCGTCCACGAACCCACCGTGCAACGGGCGTATGCGGAATGTGCCGAGGGCTACGGGTTCAAAATCGATCCCTGTCCACCACGCGATCCGCAGAAGAAAGGGATCGTTGAAGCGGGTGTCAAATACATCAAATACAGCTTCCTGCCGTTACGTGAATTCCGCGATTTGGATGATGCCAACCGCCAGTTGCAGGCATGGGTGATGAACGAAGCCGGCAACCGCATTCACGGCACGACCCGCGAAGCTCCACTCAAGCGTTTTGCCGAAGTGGAAAAGAGCCTGCTTGCAGCTTTGCCCGATGTGCCCCCCGAGTTGGCGACATGGGCCAAAGTCAACGTCTACCGTGACGCTCATGTGGTATACCAAAACAACTATTACTCGGCACCGTTTACGCTGACCGGAAGCGACTTGTGGCTGAAGGCGACTGACACGATGGTGACGCTGTACCGCGAACACGAAGCGGTGGCCAGTCATGTGCGACTGGTGGGCAAAGGGCTACGCAAGACCGTAACCGATCATATGCCGCCCGAGGCACAGGCGTGGCAAATGCAGGACACGCAGTGGTGTTTGAAATCCGCAGAGCAGATTGGTCCAGCCTGCCATGCCATGGTGCACGCCATGTTCAGTGACCACGTCTTGATCAAGCTGCGTGCCGTGCAGGGTGTACTGCGGCTCAAGCAGAAATTCGGCGATGTCAGATTGGAAGCAGCCTGCCAGCGTGCCAACCACTATGGCACGCCAGGCTACAAGGTGGTCAAGACCATTCTGGAGAAGGGGCTGGATCAGCTCACCC
>Ga0316224_1001907_pt1 | contig 20788 bp, 23 predicted proteins | sample TBH18013metaG_FD_206254 | JGI IMG/M metagenome (GOLD analysis project Ga0316224, IMG submission 206254) | Freshwater microbial communities from Trout Bog Lake, Wisconsin, USA - TBH18013 | ecosystem: Environmental > Aquatic > Freshwater > Lake > Hypolimnion/Profundal zone | place: USA: Wisconsin... | reverse complement strand
AAATGTTTTTTGCTAAATCCAAACCAATTACGTTAATATTCATCGCGGACTCCTCTTTGCCCTGTTTAAATTGCTTGGTGCATTATGACACCGTTAGGGGTGGGGAGGAGTCCATGTCATCATCCTACCGGATTTTTTGGGGTGCATAGGTGAGTTTTTAGTTTGGCAAGGAAAGGAGACGCACTTATATTATAATGACAACGCATTTTAAGCTTGCTTGCCATCTAAGTATGGTTATGCAGGCAATATATTTAGAAAACTTATGAACAAAAAATTAGCGCCTGTCTGGCTGTTTTTAATGCTGGTGACTAGCGCCTGCTCCGAAGTACAGCCTTGGGAGCGTGGTAATTTGGCAAAATCTATCATGGCTGCCGACCCTTCGCCTTTACAATCGTCGGTACGTCAGCACAATTACGCCAGCCGCGAAGCCGCCGGCGCGGCCAGTTCCGGGGCTTCTGGAGGTGGCTGTGGCTGTAACTGAAGCCAATCAAGTCGTAGTGTTTGGCATAAAGCCTGTTTTGTCTGGCTTGGCTGTGGCCTGTCGGCGCGCGCTAATTCCCGCTGCCAAACCGATCATGCTGGAGTCGGTTAAGCGTCCTTGTCGGCCAAATCAGCGTTTAGCTGAACCCGATACTCAAAAAAAATATCAAACTAGCACTATTTTGCAAGCACTCTGCTTATCGGCGCTGACCTTGCCGGGGGTGCTGGTTCAGGCTCAAGCCGATGACAGTGATGATGAAGTGGGGTATCTGTTCAGTCATTATGAAGAAGGTAATCGCGCTATCTTTACCGATAGTTATGGCTATAACTCCAGTAAAGTCGGTACCGGTAGTCAAAAAAGCGTAGTGACCAATACCACGACCGGTATTCATCAGATCCCTAATCAATATCAGCCCATTACGGTGGATAGCGAACATGGCTTTGGTCGTTTCCATCTCAATGATAGAACCCGTTTTTCTTTTAATTACGCTCAGGATGTCTGGTCCGGCGCTTCTCCGGTCACCACGGCTTTTGCCGTGCAAGGTCAAAATCAGCCTAAAACCGTTAACGGTCAGGTAACCGGTGCTTCGCCGGGCTTACAGGACTACGGCAATGTATTTTTTAATGCGCAAGGGCAAGCCTTATTTAACTCCGCTGAAACCACCAGCACTAATCTTCGTAGCGGCGTCAGCAAAGTACAGAACTTTGTATTGACACCCACCAGTCAGTTGCAGCATACCTTGGGCTATGCCTCACCCGAAATGCGCAATCAGGCAGATTTTAAATTCGGTTACGATTGGGATAGGGCTTCTGTGGATGCAGGGGCAGGGATGTCCATAGAACGGGATTATCAATCCAACTTTGGTAATCTGGCAGGACGCATGGATTTTAATGATAAGCTCACCACAGTCAATCTCGGTTTAAGCTTTACCCAAAGCTATACCCATGCGGAAAACTATCCTTATCTGGATTATGGCGATTATAGCGCTAACCAATTTAGCCAATCCTCAGGGGTTGGCGCACCTTTTTTGAACGGTAATCGGGTAGATGAAGCCATTACGCTGGCGATTAGTCAAGTCATAAACAAAAATGCAGTATTAACGGCCGGCTTTGGCTATACCCAGAGCAGGGGGTATATGGCCAACCCATATAAAGGGGTTACGTTATTTGAATTGTTGCCGGGGGTTGACTGGCGCTCACAATATAATCTGCCTGCATCCGCCTATCCGGGTGTCGTGGAATCAACCAGTATTACTGTGGCGGAAAGACGGCCCAATTTACGCAATCAATTGACCTGGGATACCAGCTATCTGCATTATATTGAACCTTTAAATGCGGCCGGGAAACTAGGGTACAGTTTTTTTCATGACGATTGGGGTATCAATGCGCATACTTTTGAGGGCGAGTGGCGGCAGTCTGTCGGCAGTAGCTGGACAATTACACCAAATGTGCGGTATTACTCGCAATCGGCAGCCAGTTTTTACGCGCCTTATTTTTTTGTTAACGGCATTGATTTTTCTAGTGTACTGGCGGCCGGGCCTATCCCGCAGCTGTACGGGCAGAACTTTTCCAGCGATCAGCGGCTGTCGGCCTATGGTACTTTGAGCGGTGGTATCACGCTCAGCAAACAGTTTGCCAAAGGGCTAAGTTTGGATTTAGGTTTGCAATATTATACACATGCCAGTGCGTTAACCTTGGGCGGCGGCGGTTCGGGCGATTATATGGATTTTCATTACTATGTTGCCAATGCCGCGTTGCGCGCCAATTTCAATCAATTAGCCAAGGTCAGCGGACTTTACGACAGCGGCAGCGCTATGGATTGGTTAAGCGGCCTTTTCGATCCCGGCAGCGAGGATGAACATGCACATCATCATAATCAAGATCATCCAGGGCATCAGCATCGTCATGGTTCAGTGCCGGCCGGCGTCATGTTTGCCTCAATGATGGACGAGGGAGAGTATATGGTGGGTTACCGCTATATGCGCGATACCCAAGGTGGGGCATTGCTGAACGGCTCTCAGCCCATTGCCCAGCAGGATGCCAAAAATCAAAATCTCGGCTGTTACAATTCCAATGTTATTGGTTCCAGTACGCAAAAAAGCTGCGGCATGTATCCTACTTATATGACCATGAATATGCAGATGCTGGATTTAATGTATGCACCCACCGATTGGCTTAATTTGATGGTGATGCCGCAGTTTGTCAACATGGATATGCAAATGTTGATGCCCAACTCCACCCATATGGCTAACGGCATGGGGGCAGGCGCCGAACAACGCGGTTGGCAAACCAATGGCGGATTCGGTGATACCAGTATTTACGCGCTGTTTAAGTTATGGGAGGGCGACGGCCATCATCTGCATCTCACTCAGGGTATCAGTGCGCCGACCGGCTCGATTAATATTAAAACTGAAATGGATTTTAAATCAGGTATCTTATACCCCTACGATATGCAAAATGGCAGCGGCACCTGGGATTACAAGCCCAGCCTGACCTACACCGGCCGCGATGCCGATTGGTTCTGGGGCGGACAACTGTCAGGCACTAAAAGATTGCAGCAATATAATAGCTTAGGCTATTCTTTGGGTGACATTTTGCAGGGTACGGCCTGGAGTGGTTATCAAGTGACTAACTGGTTGAGCGGCACGGTGCGTGGTATTTACACGCAGCAGGGCGCTATCAAGGTTAACAACAGTCCTGCTATTTTAGCCGGTGGCTTGTCCAGCTCCAATACCGCTAACAGTATGCCGGACTCATTCCCGCAAAACTATGGCGGCTCGTTTGGCGATGTCGGTTTTGGGGTGACTGTATCCGTACCTAACGGTAAATTTGCCGGCAATGCTTTAAGTTTTGAATGGCTGCAACCGGTTTATACCGATTACAACGGTGTGCAATTGGCAAGAAGCGGGGCGTTGGCGGCCACTTGGAGTTATGGGTTTTAAAATGTTTCTCGCAGCGGCGTAATAATCAAAAATTGACGATTGACGTACTGAGTCAAGAGTGGTATTTTCAACATGATTTTAAGCTATCGAGATAGACGTACTCAGGCTTTCATTGATGGGGAATTCGTTCGTGAATTTCATGCCTTTGCGCGACAGGTATGGAAACGCATCGAAATATTGGCTGCCGCTTCAAGTCTTGCCGATCTGAGAGCGCTGTCGAGCAATCGATTGGAAGCACTCAAGGGTGATCGAAATGGACAATTCAGTATTCGCATCAATGATAAATGGCGAATATATTTTGAGTGGTTAGACTCCGCCACGGGAGCGTCAAATGTCGAGATTGTCGATTATCATTAAGAATTGAGGAAAGCATCATGACACGACCAGCTATTCATCCCGGTGAAATTCTAGCCGAAGAACTGGAAGAAATAAGCATTAGCCCCACTGAGCTTGCGCGTCAAATTGACGTTCCCCCTAATCGTATTAGTCAAATTATCAACGGTAAACGATCCATTACCGGAGATACCGCTTTAAGGCTTTCTCATTGGTTTGGTACCAGTCCAGAATTTTGGCTTAATTTGCAGGTATCTTATGACCTTCGGCTAGCTGAAAAAGAAGCTGGAAATAAAATTAACAATCTTCCTACACGGGCTGTTGCTTAGTGTTATAGGATGTGCTCAATAGCGTGAAGCGCATTTTGTAACTATTCACTGCATTTTGGTCTTGAGGATAGAAAACCATGTCTAATGCCGGCGCTTTCCAGAAATACCGGATACTGCTGGCGGTTATCGTCGTGATAGCCCTGGGGGTGCTGGCTTGGCAATACCGCAAACCAGACAGTGATCAGCAGGTTTTGCAGCTTTACGGCAATATCGATTTACGCCAGGTATCGCTGGCTTTTAATAATAGTGAACGCATTATCGAGGTGTTGGCTCAGGAAGGCGATAAGGTGCAGTCCGGCCAAATACTGGCTCGTCTGGATACTTCGCGTCTGGCGCCACGGGTGGCCGAAGTCGCGGCGCAGGCCGACGCGCAGCAACAAGTGGTTGTCAGGATGCACAACGGCAGCCGGCCGGAAGAAATTGCCCAGGCCCGCGCTAATCTGGACGCCGCCCAAGCCGATGCCGATTACGCTAGGCTGCAATATCAACGATTGAACTTATTGGCCGGGGATACCGCCGGCAAAGCGGTCAGCAAACAAGACCTGGATAATACGCACGCGCTGCTGACCAGCAGCGAGGCCAAAGTTCAGTTAAACAAAAAAGCTCTGGAATTGGCGCAGCTTGGCCCCAGAAAAGAAGATATTGCCCAGGCGGAAGCGCAATTACGCGCCTACCAAGCCCAATTGGCCTATTTACGACAGCAAATCAAAGACGCCGACCTATTGGCGCCGGCCAACGCCGTGGTGCGTTCCCGCTTGCTGGAACCGGGGGAAATGTCCACCCCGCAACGGCCGGTGTATTCTCTGGCGTTGGTTGATCCGAAATGGGTGCGCGCTTATGTGGGCGAAGTTGATTTGGGTTTATTACATCCCGGCGGCACAGCGCAAATTTCGGTTGATAGTTTTCCCAAGCAAGTGTTTAACGGCTGGATAGGTTTTATCTCGCCGGTGGCTGAGTTCACGCCAAAATCGGTGCAAACTGAAGAATTACGGCCCAGTTTGGCCTATGAGGTACGGGTATTTGTCCAAGATCCGGCCGATAATCTGCGGCTGGGGATGCCGGCTACGGTACAGGTGCCGTTGACCTCAGTCAATAGCCATCCTCAGTAATGCCGATATGTCGGCTGAACCAGAGGTGTTAAGCATTGAACCTAGAATCAGCAGTTGACCGCTCTCCTTGGCTATCGGAAAAGCTTAGCATGACAGAACAAGATAGGTCTGATTCCAGGTTGAACCATAACGCCGATTTTTTAGTCACAGCTTACGACATTCGTAAAACCTTCAAACAAGGTAAGCAGTTAATAACGGCATTGGATGGGATTTCGCTACAAATCGTTCCCGGCACCTTGTCGGCGCTGGTCGGCCCGGACGGCGCCGGTAAAACCACCTTGTTGCGTTTGCTGGCCGGTTTGCTTAACCTGGACGGCGGCAGTCTGCAGGTTTTAGGCATTGATGTAGCTGTCGATCCGCAAGCCGTGCAATCACGTATCGGCTATATGCCGCAACGCTTTGGTTTATATGATGATCTAACCGTACAGGAAAATCTGGATTTATACGCCGATTTGCATGGTTTGGCGCAGGCGATCCGGTTGTCGCGCTATACCCAGTTGCTGGAAATGACCCATTTAGCAGAATTTACCCACCGTTTGGCGGGCCGGCTTTCTGGGGGCATGAAACAAAAATTGGGTTTGGCCTGTACCTTACTCAGTTCCCCAGCTTTGCTGTTACTGGATGAACCCACCGTCGGCGTAGATCCCTTGTCGCGCCGGGAACTATGGCAGATTATTCATCATTTGGTTCAGCAGGAAAAATTAACGGTGCTGATCAGCACGGCTTATCTGGATGAAGCCGAGCATTGCCAGTTAGCTATCGTCTTGTCGCAAGGTAAGATTTTAAGCCAAGGCCCGCCGGAGGTGTTACGGAGCAGTGCCACCGGTAAGGTTTTTTTACTGCAACCCGCCATCGGGCAATTAGCCCGTAATCTACAAGCACGATTGCTGAATCACCCATCTGTTGCCGATGCGTTGCCGGAAGGCGGCTGGGTGCGCACGGTATTTCATCAGCCGCCGGCAGATACCCAAAATCCATGCCCACAGCAACTGGGGGATACTCAGCTAAACAGTCTGGCTATTCCCGCTAATTTTGAAGATGGCTTTATGTTGCTGTTACAGAAAACCCGCCCACCCGCAACACAAACACCTGAGCAGAACTTGCAACTCAGTAAGACCTTTAAGCATTCGGCTGGCGAAGTGGTGATAGAAGTGCGTGATTTGCTGTGCCGGTTCGGTGCCTTTACCGCTGTTGATCATGTCAGTTTTGAGGTAAAGCGCGGCGAAATTTTTGGTTTGCTTGGCCCCAACGGTGCAGGTAAAACCACCACTTTTAGAATGTTGTGCGGATTGCTGGCCGCCACATCCGGCTCTTTAACAGTACTGGGTCAGGATTTGCGTTTTGCCGGAGCCGCGGCGCGGCAACGCATCGGCTATGTGGCGCAGAAATTTGCCTTGTATGGGCAGTTGTCGGCCACTGAAAATCTGGAATTTTTTGCCAGCGCCTACGGTTTGCACGGCCAGCAGCGGCGCGAGCGTTTGGCTTGGGCTATCCAGCAATTTGAGTTGGCGGACATGATGCAGCAACCCAGCGAGCAGCTGCCCGGCGGTTATCGGCAGCGTTTAGCCATGGCGGCAGCCTTGATGCACGAGCCGGAAGTGCTGTTTTTGGATGAACCGACCAGCGGTGCCGATCCGCTGGCCCGTCGCGATTTCTGGCGGCGTATCACTGGCTTGGCCGAACAAGGGGTTACCATCGTAGTGACTACCCATTTTATGGAAGAGGCAGAATACTGCGATCGGGCGGTGATCCAGGATGCCGGCCGCTTGCTGGCGCAAGGTACGCCGGCGGAAATTCGTGCATACGGCAAACGTAGCGATGGTGGTCGGCCCAGCATGGAAGATGCTTTTATCCAAATCGTTGAAACGGCCCGCGCCCATGGCCACTGAGCAACGTCGCGCTGGGCTGATACGGGTATTGGCGTTGATTCGTAAGGAAAGCCTGCAAATGCGCCGCGACCCCAGCAGTATTGCCATCGGGGTATTATTGCCGGTGATGTTGGTGTTGTTGTTTGGTTATGGTTTATCGCTGGATGTTAAGAACGTGCCGGTGGCCGTCGTATTGGAAGCGCCGTCGCCGGAAGCCACCGAACTGGCCGCCGGTTTTAGCTTATCGCCGTATTTTCGCAGTCAAACCCTGATTGCCATGCCGCAAGCGCTGGCGCTGATGAACAGCCGGGAAATCGACGCGATTGTCCGTGTCCGCCCCGACTTTGCCCGGCAATTGGCGTTAGGCAACGCCGAGGTGGAAGTACTATTGCACGGTTCGGATGCCAATTACGCCCGCTTGGTGCAGGCTTATGCGGAAGGTGCTATCGGCCAATGGCGTGCGCGGCGGCAAGCTGAAGGTCAAAGCACCCTGGTCGGCCCGGTGACGATAGCCTCACGACTTTGGTTTAACGAGGCCAATAACAGCCGCTATTTTTTGGTGCCGGGATTAATCGTGTTGGTGATGACCTTAATCGGCACCTTTTTAACCGCGCTGGTGATGGCGCGGGAATGGGAGCGCGGCACTTTAGAAGCCTTGTTTGTTACCCCGGTTAGAGTCGCGGAAATTATGATAGGCAAAACCGTACCGTATTTTTTGTTGGGTTTAACGGGGCTGATACTCTGCTTACTGTCGGCCAAATATCTGTTTGATGTACCGTTTCGCGGTTCTGTCACGGTATTGCTGTTGATTTCCATGGTCTATCTATTGGTATCGTTGGGGCTGGGCTTATTAATATCCGCCGCCGTTAAAAATCAGTTTGTCGCCAGTCAGTTGGCGGTGTTAACCACCTTTTTGCCGGCGATGATGTTATCAGGCTTTTTGTTTGATATTCGCAGTATGCCGACATTTTTGAAGATGCTGACCCAGTTACTGCCGGCGCGTTATTATGTCGATTTACTGCAAACCTTGTTTTTGGCCGGCAATGTCTGGGCGGTGATTATCCCTGACACCCTGGTGCTGCTGGCGATGGCGGCGTTTTTTTTATGGCGGGCTAGTGCCATGATTTGGAAGCGACTGGAGTAGGCGGATGCAAAACCTATGTTCTTACCGCCTTTTTTTACCAAAGATTACTACTGCTTTTGGGTTAACAGCATTTTTAATCGTGCAATTTCTGCTTGGGCAGTTGCTTCTCGCTGCTGCGCCGCCTCTTCTCGTTGCCGCGCAGCTTGAGCCTCTTGCCTAGCCTTTTCCAGCTCAAGCAAGTATTCTTGCCGGGCTTTGGCGGCATCCTCTTCTCGCTCCAGCTGTATCGTGCGCTGTTCTCGCAGGTATTCCTGCCGGGCTTGGTACTTAAAATATTCGCGGTCTTTTTCTGAAAATGTCGTTAAGGTACTCATGGCTTGTTTCATCTCCGGGGTCGTCATCCAGTCCGGCAGGGCGGCATCGTTTAGCCGCTCGCCTTCTGTAAAGAACTTTAGCCAGCGCTGCTGTTCGCTTTCGATGCGTTCGGCATGGAATTTGGGTAACTCCAGCAAACAAATACCGCCATGCTGAACAAAAGTTTCGCCTTGTTCATCGCGAAATTTGTAATGATGCAGATAGCGTTGATCACCCACCAACAAATTTTCCGCTAATAACCAGATGGAATAGGTGGGCCGCAGCTTGTGGTAATCTTCACCGCTTTTTAATTGCTGGCTAAAAATATCCGCCCAATTGTACACAATACGCGCCGGTAAGCTGCGATAACGGGTGAGCTGAATTTCAATTTGATACAGCCGTTCCTGGCTATCACGGGCTTTGACATCGACAATGCTGAGCTTGTCGGTCAGGCATTCCTGGTCGTTATACGGATTGAGGATTTCCACCGATACCAAAGGTTCGGTTAGGTCTTGGGCTAAAAAGGCGTTTAAAAAATGCACCAGCAGATTACGGTTTTGTTCTGCGCCCAGTAAGGCTTTGAATACACAGTCTATTTTTGGATCAATAGCGTGTTGCATATCAGCGCTCTATGGTCGTTGCGTTAGGCAGATTGTAATGCCTCTATCGCTGCCGAGCAATCTTTAACGAGGTATTTCGCCATAGTGGATTGATATGTCAACCATCGGGCCGCACATCACGCCTAGCGAGGCCTTTATCGGCAAAGCACTCGCTTTGTTCAATGCGATTAAAGCCGTCAGAGCCGTAGGCTGGGTAGAGCAACGCGAAACCAAGCAAAAACCTTGAAATAATCGAATTTCTTTGCATTCAAACTGCCTTTTGATGTACAAAACTTATCAGTTTCGAAGCTGGGTTTCATTATCATTCAACCCAGCCTACTTCTGAGCTTCGATTGATGCGCCGCCCGCAGGTGTGCATATCCTACCTTTTGAGGTCGTTGTGGTAACGTTGGTCACTCATTGGCTGTGTTAAAATATAGGCCATTGGACAAACGGCGGAGAAGAAAATGACTGATGATAAATTAAAGGCATTGGTTGCAAGTTTGGCAATTGATACTAAAAATTTGCATGAAGAGCAAAACCGAGTGCAAATTCAGTTGCGCGAGGCGCAAAGCCGCGGCGATTTAGTCCATACCGAAAGCAGTGATTGTTTGACAGTGCTTTAGTTAAGCGGATGATCAATGTTTTACTGCGCATCCTGGCCCTAGCCAGAAAAGAACTGCTGGCGGTGTTGAAAGACCCACGCAGCCGGATTAGTTTATTCATGCCGCCGTTAATCCAATGCCTGATGTTCGGCTATGCCGCCACCTATGATTTGAACCATGTGCCTTATGCGGTGCTGGACCGCGATCACAGTCTGTCCTCCCATGCCTTGCTGGCTAAATTTGATGGTTCCGGCGTGTTTGAGCGCGTAGCCGATCTGCAACGGCAGGATGATGTCGCCCGTTTAATAGCAGATCGTAGCGTATTGCTGGTCATTGAAATAGAACGCGAATTTGAACGGCAATTACTGGCAGGGCAACCCGCCACCTTGCAAGTCATCGCCGACGGCAGAAACTCAAATACTGCCGCTACTGCCAGCGGTTATGTCAATACGCTAGTAGAGTCATTTAACAACGATTGGCGTAACGAACACGGTGCGGCACAGGCACCGCTACGCGTAGTGAGCCGGGCTTGGTACAACCCTAATTTTGAAACGCGCTGGCATATGGTGCCGGGTATGATTGCCAGTTTGACCATGCTGCAAACCATGATGCTGACTGCGTTATCGGTGGCCCGCGAGCGCGAGCAGGGCACTTTTGATCAATTGCTGGTCACGCCGTACAACGCCACGGAAATTATGGTGGGTAAAGCATTGCCCTGCATGTTGATCGGTTTGGTGCAAGCCACGCTGGTATTGATGGTATCGCAGTTGTGGTTTCAAATACCGTTTGCCGGTTCCTTTGTAACACTGTATTTGGGCTTGGGCACGTTTTTAATGGCGGCAGTGGGCATAGGCTTGTTGGTGTCAGCGGTATCCGCCACCATGCAGCAGGCCATGCTTTATACTTTTGTGGTGCTGATGCCTTTTATGTTGTTGTCCGGCTTAACTACCCCGGTTAGAAATATGCCGGACTCCTTGCAGTTCGTTACCTTGGTTAACCCCTTACGCCATGCGATAACCCTAGTGCAGCGCGTCTATCTGGAAGGGGCCACCCTGACGATGGTGTGGCCATCTATCTTGCCGTTACTGCTGATAGGTGCGGTGACATTGACGGCAGCGACTATCGTGTTTAAGTATCGCTTAAGTTAAGCGTGATTAAAGATCAGCTTACTGACGGATTAAAGAAGCGCGAGTTGTGCATTTGTTAGGATCGCCGCCGGTATAAGTGTTTAAATCAGCCGTCAGGCTGATGCCTTCTATATTATGGGCAATATTATTGCTGTCGATATTGGCGTAATAAACATGGAATGTTTCGCCGGCATTATTATTCATTGCCGCTATAAAAAGGCTGTTAGCGGTGTTGGAATAGGTTGACGATATATTGCTATGAAACTTCTCTGTCAGTAGATCTCCTGGATCGGTGGGCAGATATAAGTCATGACCAACTTCAGTGTAACCGGAAATCAGCAGGCTGCCGGCATAATTAGTTTTATCCGGTGTTGCCGCTACGGTAAACAGTCCGTCAGAAATATCGCCGGATTTTTCGTTAACATTACCTGAGTTGCCGGGGTTGCCGGTTATGCTGGACTGACAGCTTTTGGTAAAGGAGAAAATATAATTACCGGAAATTTTCGGCACGATAGCCGTAGCGGCCAAAGCATTGCCAAACAATAATAATGAACATAGGCTAATTAAAACGCGCGTCATTTGATCCTTCTATGGTTTTGTTGTGATAGAGAGTGTTGTTGAATCATATCTACAATGATTTATGACAAAATTTTTAACGTTTTTGCTGAACCACGCAGATGGGTAATGATGCTTAACAAAATTTAATCAGTCTTATCCCATATCATTACACACATCTTTTTTTTGTGCATTAAAAATCAATTAGTTACATGTGTCCCAAATAACTCCGCGTGATACTAACTCTCTTCTTAAGACTATGCAAATCCTGCCAGACTTAGCGAAATACGCCGGGTAAAAAATGCTGTTCGACTTGCCGTTAGCTGGTTGAATACCGCTAACCGATGGCGGACTCTACCGCCGCCGCCCGGTGTGTTGCGGACTGGACGAGCTGCTGCTGGAGCTGTCTGAGGTATCGACTTCTATGCCGAACAGACCAGTGATTTTTTCCCACATGGATTTTTCCAGATCGCGTTTGGGCAGATCTACGCTGGTTTCGGTCGCCTGTTTGGGTGTTGGTGCAGCACTGGGCCGGAAATCGCCTTGGATGCTGGCCAGATTGTCGCCATTGAAAAATAGCGAAATGCGTTTTTCCACCCGATCTTCGCCGCTGAGTTCTTTGGAGTAGATATATTCCCAGCGCGCGTCATGAAAGGTGTCGATCAGCATGGGGGAACCCATGATAAACAGCACTTGACGTTTCGTCATGTTAGGCCGAAGTTGGTCTACCATGCTTTGATCAATCATATTGCCTTGCTCAATGTCCAGCTTATAAACACCGGGCAGGTTATTTAAAATGGTTGAGCAAGCGGTCAATGTTAGACTGGCACTAAGTGTCAGCCAAAAAACTGGTTTGTTCATGGACTAGGGCGGATACCGACAAAAAACAATGGCCATTATCCCATAATTCCGTCAGCGGCTTGCGGCAAAAAACGATACAATGATAACGACTCAAAGAATAATGGAGGCTGACTTGTGGAAACACAGGATTTACGTAATGCTGGGCTGAAGGTGACTTTGCCCAGAGTCAAGATTCTGGAGATTCTGGAAAAGCAGCAGAATGATCGGCATTTATCGGCTGAAAAAGTCTATAAAATTCTGTTAAGCGAAGGCGAAGAAATCGGCTTGGCGACTGTTTACCGGGTACTTACTCAATTTGAAGCGGCGGGCTTGGTCAGCCGTCACCATTTTGAAGGCGGCAATGCGATATTCGAGATTAATAAAGGCAGTCATCACGATCATGTGGTCTGCATGAAGTGCGGCAAAGTTGCTGAATTTACCGATGAAATTATTGAAAAACGGCAAGATGAAATTGCCAGAAGCCTAGGTTATGTATTAACCGATCACAGTCTGTATCTCTACGGCTACTGCACTGCCTGTCAGCCCTAATATTCTTAAATCATGTTCAAACCACTTATTTTTTACATAGGCTTGCGCTATACCCGCGCCAAGCGTCGCACCCAATTTATTTCTTTCATTACCCTGACCTCAGTATTAGGCATTGCCTTGGGGGTTACTGCCTTGATTACCGTATTATCGGTGATGAACGGCTTTGAAGCGGAATTGCGCGAGCGGATACTCGGCATGACTGCGCACAGCACCATCACCGGCAGATACGGGCAGCTGGAAGATTGGCAAACTTTGGCGCAACGTACCGAACACCTGCCGCATGTGCTGGGAGTTGCACCTTTTATACATGGCCAGGTCATGGTTAATGCCGACCGGCAAGTCAGCGGCACTTTGCTGCAAGGCATTTTGCCGGAGTATGAGCCTAGGGTGTCTGAGGTGGCGGCTAAAATGAAATCCGGTAGCATGGACGATTTAAAATCCGGCGGCTTCGGCATTATCCTGGGCGCCGAATTAGCCGGTTATTTGGGCGTGATGGTCGGTGACAAGCTGACAATTATCACCCCGCAAGTCAACTCTACCCCGGCCGGAATTTTGCCCAGGTTGAAACGTTTTACCGTAGTCGGCGTCTTTCAAGTCGGCATGTATGAGTATGATCGCAATATGGCGATGATACATCTGGATGACGCGGCTAAATTATTCAGGATGGAGCCGGCGGTGACCGGCTTGCGTTTAAAACTGGATGATTTACTCAATGCTCCGCGCATTACCCAGAGTTTGGCGGATCAGTTGGGCGATGACTACCAGGTAAGCGACTGGACCCATGCCCACAGTAATTTTTTCCGGGCGGTGCAAACCGAAAAACGCGCCATGTTTATTATTTTGCTGCTGATTGTGGCGGTAGCGGCGTTTAATATCGTTTCGACGCTGGTGATGGTGGTCACTGATAAGCGTGGCGATATCGCCATCCTCAAAACTCAGGGTTTATCCAATCTATCGGTGATGGGCATCTTTATCGTGCTGGGGTGTATCATCGGCGTGGTGGGCACCTTGCTGGGTACGGTGGGCGGTATATTGCTGGCGCTGAATGTCGAAACCATCGTGCCGGCAATAGAGCAAGCATTTGGTGTACATTTTATGGCGGCCGATGTGTATTACATCAGCGAAGTGCCCTCGCAATTGCATTGGGTTGATGTGTACTGGATTGCGCTGGTGGCTTTTTTACTGTCATTGTTGGCGACACTGTATCCGGCTTGGCAAGCGTCGCGGATTAATCCTGCCGAGGTGTTGCGTTATGAATAAGTCGGTGATTCTAGAGTGTCGTCATTTGACCAAGCGCTACGAACAGGGCGATTTGAATGTCGAGGTGTTAAAAGGCGTTAATCTTGAGATTCATGCCGGTCAACGCGTTGCCATTATGGGCGCTTCCGGTTCCGGTAAAAGCACATTGATGCATTTGTTGGGCGGATTGGAAAAACCCACTTCCGGTTCCGTGATTCTGGACGGCTGCGATTTAAACACCGTGGGTGGTGGCCGCTTAGGGGTGTTACGCAATCGCTCGTTGGGTTTTATCTATCAGTTTCATCATTTATTAGGTGAATTTACCCTGTTGGAAAATGTCGCCATGCCGTTGCTGATCGGCAAACACGCTATCGCTGAGGCGCAAAAGCAGGCGACAGAGTTGTTAAAACGGGTAGGGCTGGGGCACAGAATACAGCATAAGCCCGGCGAATTATCCGGCGGCGAAAGACAGCGCGCGGCGGTGGCCCGAGCCTTAATCTGCAAACCCAAGTGCGTATTGGCGGATGAACCGACCGGTAATCTGGACAGCAAAACCGCTGAGCAAATTTATCAGTTGATGCTGGAGTTGAACCAGGAATTGCAGGTCAGTTTTTTAGTGGTAACGCATGATCCTGATTTAGCGGCGCGGATGGATCTTGTGTTGCATATGGAAGATGGTGTGATTGTCAACTTACCTGTGTAGCGTTATAAGATGTGCTTCGCAGCGTGAAGTGCATCTTTCGCGATTGATGGGTAGATCCTTGGTCGCGGCATCCTACATTTTTGATGCCCTCATTCTTCGAATAGTCACTTTTAATGAATGATTATCACCTCTATCAAGCTAAAGATTACATTCAAACGCCTGCCGGCTTGATCTTTGCCGTGGTTGCCGATGGCTTGGAGGCGGGCAGGGTTCGCTGTTTTTTGCGTTATCGCTGCTTACAGGGGCAATGGCAGAAACTGGATAGCGAACCCGCCAACCGCTATTTAGCCGAGCATCATCCTGAATACCTGTTTTACTCGCCAGTACTGGATGCCCGGCTACACGGCGTGGCGCTGTCGGCTATCAGCAAACACTATGCGCCGCGAGCAGGTTTGCAAGATTTGTTGAATAAGCCGGCAACAGATGCGGTGCTGGCCGATTTTCAGCAACTGTGTCGGCTATTCCTGCAACAAGGCATTGATTTTGCACAGATCGGCGTGACCGGATCTTTGCTGTTGGGTTTGCAGCATTCCGATTCCGACATTGATCTGGTCTGTTATTGCCGCGAGACCTTTCAGCAATTGCGCCGACAGGTGCAGCAGTTGATTGCGGTCGGGCAATGCCGGCAATTGAATGAAAGCGATTGGCAGGAGGCCTATCAGCGGCGCGGCTGCGAGTTAACGCTAGAAGAGTACATCTGGCATGAGCGGCGTAAATACAATAAAGCCATCATCAACCGGCGTAAATTCGATCTTTCCTTGCTGGCCGAGGCTAGGCAGGGCGGTGGGAAACGTTATCAAAAACTCGGGGTGGTTTGTCTTGAAACTCAGGTGCTGGATGATGCGTATGCGTTCGATTATCCGGCGGAACTGGCGATTGATCATCCAGAAATTACCACAGTGGTTTCCTTTACTGCTACGTATAACGGACAAGCGCAAATCGGTGAGCAAATCCAGGTCGCCGGGCAATTGGAGCAGGATGAACAAGGGCTAAAACGCATAGTGGTAGGTTCCAGCCGGGAAGCTGTGGGTGAATATATCAAACGGATTTAAGAATGCGCAGTTTTAAAGCGCTGATTTTTGATATGGATGGGCTGGTGCTGGATAGCGAAGCCACCTATAGAGCAGCCTGGCAGCTGGCCTGCGAGCAAATGGGCTATCGTTTGCCGGAGGTTTTTTGGCTGGGGCTTTCCGGGCAACCGGGTGACATTGTGCTGCAACAATTATCCAAAGTTTGCGGCGGCGATTTTAACATCAGCAAATTTCAACAACTAAGCGCCGAAAGCTGGTGTTTGCAAGTGCAGCAGCAGGGGATTCCGGTCAAAAAAGGTTTTTTTTCGCTGCTGCAATATCTGCGGCAACAGGGGTTGCCGTTTGGTTTGGCGACCAATAGCCATCGCCGGGAGGCTGAAAATTGTCTGGCGCTGGCTGGTTTGGATCAGGTTTTTTCTATACTGATTGCGCGTGATCAAGTGTCTCAGCCTAAACCCGCACCTGATTTGTTTCTGCAGGCGGCTGCTCAGTTAGGCGTGGCGGCGGTGGACTGTCTAGTGTTGGAAGACTCGGCGGTGGGCATTGCCGCCGCTGTCGCGGCGAAAATGCCTTGTGTTTATATTCCATCCTGTTTGCCGGCGGATGATAGCGCGGCTCGGCAAGCGCTGGCCGTGTTGGCGGATTTAGGGCAGGTAGCAGGGGTGTTGCGGAGATGCGGTACAGAATAGTTACGATGATTTAGGACTCTGCGGCTGTGGCTCGTAGCGATAACCTGCGCCGTAAACGGAATGAATTAATTCCTGGTCGGGCAATAAATCGGCCAGTTTTTTGCGCAGCTTTTTGATATGGCTGTCAATGGTGCGATCCGAAACCACGCGTTGGTCGCGGTAAATTAAGTCCATTAATTTGGTGCGGGAAAAAATCCGGCCGGGTTGTAGCAGCATGGCTTGTAATAGCTGAAACTCAACGGCAGTCAATGCAATTTCATGGCCTTCCGCAAAAACTCTTAAACTGTTGGGATCCAGTTTTATTTTGCCGCCGCCGGGCAGGGTATCCTGGGCAGTAGTCTGGAGTCTTCGCAGTACCGTCTTAACGCGAGCTACCATTTCTCTAGGGCTAAATGGTTTGCAGATATAATCATCGGCACCCAGTTCCAAGCCCAGCAAACGATCAATTTCCTCAATTCTGGCGGTAATGATGATAATAGGCACGGTGCTGATCTGGCGGAGTTCTCGACAAATTTCCAGGCCATCACCGCCCGGCAGCATTAAATCCAGTAAGATTAAATCTGCGGTATGGGCTTTGAGCCACGGCAGAACCGTCAGGCCGTTATGCAAGCGGGTCGTGTTAAAACCGGCGCTTTGTAGATATTCGGCTTGCAGATCCGCCAGTTTTTCTTCATCTTCAACAATTAAAATATGTGTCATGCGCTAATCGGTAAGGTAATGCGGATGTTAAGCCCTTGCAACGGCGAGGTTTGTGCAGTTATCTCACCATCGTGGGCGACGACAATATTATGGCAGATAGCCAAACCCAGGCCCGCTCCACCATGATAACGGTTTCGCGAACTGTCCACACGATAAAATCGGTCAAATAATTTGGCTAACTCGGCTTCCGGCACACCGGGTTCACTATCAGCAAAATTAAGCACCAGTTTATCGGCAGCACGAAAAATGGAAATTTTTAATTGTCCATGGCAGTCGGTATAGTTAACACTGTTGGCCAGTAGATTACGAAACAGTTGTGATAGGCGGTCTGGATCGGCGTAAATTTGACAGGGTGTCGACAGTTGATTATGCAAGACTAAGGCGATTTGTTTGTGCTGGAATTCCAGGTCGAAGGCCTCCATATCTTCTTTTAAAATTTCGATTGGATCGACATGGGTTTTTCGATAACTTAAGGCGCCTTGGTCGGATAAAGATAACTGATAAAGGTCTTCAGTTAAGCGATTAAGCCGCATGACGTCACCGAATAAAGAATCAATTGCTGTCGGGGTTAAAGGTCTAATGCCGTCTTGCAAAGCTTCTAACTCGGCGCGTAAAATCGCCAAAGGTGTGCGTAGTTCATGGGATATATCCGCCACCCAGCGTTGTCTGGCTAGTTCCGACTGTTTTAGTGCCGCGGCCATTTCGTTAAAATCGCGGGCCAGTTGCCCCAGTTCATCGTTGGACTCAACCGGCAAGCGCACATCATAACGGCCTACCGCCAGAGCCTTGGCGGCGGTGGTAATCCGTTTTATCGGGATGCCCAGGATATAAGCCAGCAGCAAAGCCAGGCCGGCGGATAAACCTACCATTAATAAAGCAATCAAAATAAAGGAATTGGATTGTTTTTCCAGAAAGCGCACTTCACTGGCTTGATTAATGGCTTTGCCGGGCAGCAAGCCCAGATAACCGACTATTTTTTCGTGATAATAGATAGGGTGTAGGGTTAACTTAGGCAAATCGTTTGCGCGCCCGAAAATAATGGTTTTGTCGCCGGCTAATAACATCACCCGCAGTTCCAATGGAATACGGTTTCTACGCGCATGTTGTTCCGCTTGGCTGGGTGGCCAAAAAGCATTTGGTTCGGCTGGGATTTGTTTAAGCCAGGGGGGTGGTTCACGGTCGGGATTGACATGCCACAATAATTCTATCCATTTTTGCTTGTCTGTTGCCAGATTATGCCAGTTTAGGTTGTGGGCGTAGTATTCGCTGAGGCGGTCGATCAGCGCAATCATCCGTTCTTGCTGGCGAGACTCGATAAATTCGGAGAAGCCTTTGTTTAATGAATAACGCATAAACATATACATGCCGGAAACCACCAGCAAAGTCGTCAGCAGAAAGGCTAAAAATAATTTGGCGCGAACCGTTTTATACATGAACTGTTACCACAAAAAGGCGCTGGTCTTTTTTCCCAGCACTTGACCGTCAAAGACCAATTTGCCGTCACTATCGGCCAAACCGGCGCAAACATGCAGCGGTAACAAATGTTCAGCACGTGGATGACAGTAGCGGGCAAACGGCGCTTGCCGCCAATTAATCAGCCTCTCTTCACGGGCATCCCTAGACAAGCCGGAATCGGTACAGGTCTCAATCAACCAGTTTTCAAATGCTGAGTTCTGTAAATCGGCATTGCTGTCAGCAGGCGTAAAAAAGGCAGATAAATTATGAAAAGAAAAACCGGAACCGATAATTAATACTTTATCCTGAAGTAAAGGTTGCAAAGCTTTGCCCAGACGCCAATGAAGCTGCGGATCTAAATGCTGAACCAGCGATAATTGCAGACAAGGAATATCCGCGGCCGGAAACATCAGTTTTAAAGGAATAAATAAACCGTGATCGAAGCCGCGTTGCGGGTCCAGTCGGGTGGCAATGCCGTTATCTTGCAACAACTGAAAAATTTTCTTAGCCAATGGCGGGTGGCCGGGGGCGGGATACTTAATTTGATAAGCGGCGCTGGGAAAGCCGCCATAGTCATACAGCAAAGTCGGGGCCGGGCCACTGGTGATGGTAGCAATCTCCGCTTCCCAATGAGCGCTGATCACTAAAATAGCCGCGGGTTTAGCAATCAGCTGCGCGGGGAGTTGTTGTAAAAAATCGATTAGCAGTTGATGGCCCGGTTCACCCAGTACCGGCAACGGCCCACCGCCATGCGGAATAAACACGATGGAACCTGAGGGTGTTTTTAATGATTGATTCATAAGACTTAATCCCAAGGTAATTACTCAGCGTAACATAGATCACCTCATAGAATGTGCCTGGAAAAGGAGGCGCATCAATCGCAAAAGATTGGCTGCGTCCAGAACTTGAGTTAGTCGGGAAACCTGACAGGATACAACTCTGAGCGCGGCAAGCTGCAAGGCCGCTGTTTGGTCGTCGGTGCTGGTGCGGGCGTATCCTATGATTTTCATAGGTATATTTTGCAACAGATTTATGCAACATACAAGCCGTTGATTCTATTAGTGCTACAATATCTAACCAACCGGAAAACAAGTGTTTTACGACACTATACAAAATGACATCATAAAACCTATAATGCTATCATTGCTATTTAACGTAAGAGGTGTAAGCAATGGCATCTGTCACTGTCCGCAACTTATCTGATGAAACACATCGCGCCTTGCGTGTGCGTGCCGCTATGCATGGTCATAGCACAGAAGCTGAAATCAGGGCAATTTTGGATAATACTGTAAGGCCTGATAATCGAATTAAGCTGGGTTCTTTGCTGGCCAAAATTGGTCTTGAAGTGGGCGGAGTCGATCTTGAGATAGAGCGAGATAAATTGCCTAAAGAACCGTTGAGCTTTGAATGATTCTACTTGATACCAATGTCGTTTCTGAGCCTTTAAAAGCGTCCTGCGATAAGAACGTACTTTCTTGGATTGACGAACAAGTCATCGAAACACTGTACCTCTCGACAATCAGCCTTGCAGAACTGCGTTTTGGTATCGCGGTGTTGCCAGAGGGTAGACGTAGGGATACACTCTTTTCCAGCCTAGACCAGCAAGTAATACCATTATTCGCTGGACGCATCCTGTCTTTCGATGAGCTGGCATCTCAAGCTTATGCAACATTGCGTGCCCGTGCCCGTATTGCTGGACAGGCCATTGCTACTGCAGATGGATATATTGCTGCAATTGCTGTGTCACATGGTTTCGCGGTAGCAACTCGTGATACGTCGCCGTTTGAGGCAGTTGGTTTAAAAGTCATCAACCCTTGGACGTGGATGGCGCATTGACACTCAAAAGCACATACGTATTCTGATTAATTTGAACACTGATTCTGGTCGAACTTGAATACTTAAAACCAAACGCATTGGTGCTGCTGAAGCAGTCTATTTTGCACAATAGATCCATATTCCACCCCAAATTCCGATGCGATTACGCCAGTAGTGAATGGCGGTTTTTGGCTTTGATGAATTGCCGCAGCCGACCCGAAAGCGACATTTGGTGTGGTTTTGCCAATGACCCAAAATGGAAAATAAGCTGACATTAGGGTTGCAGAAGTAGGCTGGGTTGAATGATAATGAAACCCAGCTTCGAAGCCGATAAGCTTTAAGAATAAAAGGATAGTTTGAATGCAAAGAAACTCGATTATTTC
>Ga0316224_1001902_pt1 | contig 20822 bp, 24 predicted proteins | sample TBH18013metaG_FD_206254 | JGI IMG/M metagenome (GOLD analysis project Ga0316224, IMG submission 206254) | Freshwater microbial communities from Trout Bog Lake, Wisconsin, USA - TBH18013 | ecosystem: Environmental > Aquatic > Freshwater > Lake > Hypolimnion/Profundal zone | place: USA: Wisconsin... | reverse complement strand
CTATATTGGTCAGGGCGTAACCGTCGAAGGGATTGCTGATAACGAATTCGTTTTCACCTTCAACGCTGCGTCTGACATCCAGGCCCTGTTCACCAGCAACATGACCGGCTACGGCTGGGTCAACGGTCAAGTCGATCCTGTCGGCTTGGCGGTCACGTTGGACACCTCGGCTGACACGCAAGTCAAATTGGCCCACACGGGTGATTACATCCTGGGCCGCATCGAGCGCATCGAAAACCGTGTCTCGGAAGGCGTGATGGTTGTGACCGTCCGCACCCAAGGCGGCGTCAAGATGAAAGTCGCCACGGGTGCGACGGTCGCCATCGGTGACACCGTCACCGGTCACACGACCTACCCCGGCTATGTCCAGACGATTGCCGCCATGACGGCAACGTCCTTGGTCGCCACCGCCGCGAATCTGCCCAAGCAGAATATCGTAACCTCCATTGGCACTGATACGCTGGCCTCGGGCAGCACTCAGAACTATGCCATTGTCCTGCTGAAGTAAGGAGAACATTAGCATGTCTGCTGTTACCAAAGACATCTGCGAGCTGGCTCGCAATCGTAGGGCTCCTGAGCAGGTCCTGGCTGGTCTGTTGAGCAAGAGTCGGGATGAGTCGCGCAACGCCGGTTTGGCTTTGTGCGAAGACGCCCGTGCCTACGGCATCGGCATTGCCGACTACCTGAAGCTGTCCATCGATCCCCGCTTGGCTGAGAAGCCCGTGCAGTTCGAAGGCTTGGACGGTCTCGAGGCTTCGTTCGCTTACCTGGGCTTGCCCGTGAAGGACGACTTCGCCAACGGTGCCGTGCTGCAAGCCGCCGCCGACACCTTCGTCACCTACGACGGCACCCGCGCTTTGTTCCCGCCTGTCATCGACACGATGCTACGCTGGAAGAACCGCATCAACCTGATCGAATTTGTTGCCCCCATGGTCGGTAACAGCCGTCCGATCTCGGGCAACGAATTGATCACGACCTTCGTCGAAGACGACACGTCGGCTCGTCAGACCTCGACCATTGCGGAATTTGCGAACATCCCCGTTCGTCAAGTTTCCACCAGCGAACAATCGGTCAAGATCTTCAAACACGGTTCGGGTTACGAGTTCTCGTATGAGTTCGCTCGTCGTGCCATGTTGGACGTGTTGACCCCGTTCGCCGCCCGTGTCGAGCGTCAGCTCGAACTGTCGAAGGTCAAGGCCGCGACCAGCATCCTGATCAACGGCGATGGCGTCAACGCCGCCGCCACCACGGTCTCCTCGAGCAGCCAGTTGCCCTACGGCTACACCTCGGGCTACACCGCCAATGGCTCGATCAACTACAAGGCCCTCCTGGGTTGGCTGGTCAACCGTGCGGCTGCCATGTGGCCGGTGGACACCGTGATCGGTAACTACAGCATGTACTGCGATTGGTTGCTGTTGTTCACTCCGACCTTGAGCACTCAGACTTCTGAAGCTCAGTACCAGATGGATCACCTGGGCTCGGCTGCTCCGAACCTGAAGCAGAACCTGCCGATCCTGCTGAACGGTGTTCAGTTCGTGATCAGCTCGACGGTCCCGAATGGTCAGTTGATTGGCTTGACCAAGCCGGAATGCTTGGAAGAGTTGGTCGAGTCGGGTTCGCAGATTGCGGAGTCCGAGCGTTCGATTCGCAATCAGGCGATTCAATACTTCAGGACGGAAAACACAGGCTACAAGCTGGTGTTTGCCAACGCCCGTCAGATCATCGACTTTACGTCGTAGTTATAAGGTGATCGAGTCGAGGCAGAGAAGCTGCCTCGACTTGAGCTTCTGGAGGAATGCCTTAAATGCCAAAAGTTCTGGCTGAAACTACTGGAGACTTCCAATTGCAGGATGAAAAACTGCAACACCTCCCGGCCTTTCGCCCTGCTGTGGTGGTGATGAACCATTCGCTCCAACGGCACCTGGGGAACTCTCAGCTTCGTATCTTGATTGCGGATCTGAACGACGAGGCCACGGACGCTGAGTTCGTCAAATACCTGGGCGAGTCCGAGGGTGATCGGGAATTGGCGATTGCGAGCTTCGCATCGGCTTTCTCAACCCAGCCGGTAGTTCCTCGCGCCGAGGATGAACCCACTGAAGCTCAGGTTCGCAAGAGCAAGGCTCGTTAATCATGCTGACGGTCACCGCAGGAGACGCAGTGACCTTGGTGTTCCCCATTCTCGTGAATGGGGAATACGCCACCCCTGATGCGGGGACAGTCACATATTCCCTCAGAGACAACTTGGGAGCCCTCATCTCGGCTCAGACTGACGTTGCCTTAAGCAACGTGGGCACCGACGCCTTCGTCAACATCGACGCCAGCTACAACACCAAGGTTCTGAAGACGGAGCTGAGAACTGCGATCCTGAAGTTCTTCGTCAACGGATATCCTTACCAGATCACACAAGCCTATCGCATCGCCGACTGGCTCAACATCACGGCCTCGCCTGATGATGTTCGGACGTTGTTCGCCTTTTCAAGGACGGAACTCCCGGACGAAGCCATCGACTTCTACGAATCCTACCTCATCTTGGACAACCAATTGGGAGGTACTGTTCTCTCCGACGCCTTGTCCTCCGGGACCATCAAGGCCAAGTATGCCAATGATGCTCTTGCCTACAGAGCAGCCTTCGATCTGCTCCCGTCAGCGCCGCTTCGGGCGCTAAGGAAAGAAGCTGTTGGCACGTCTTCCTACGAACGGTTTTCACATGTGGACTTCGATGATCTCCATGACAAGATCGTCGGACTGTTGGAGGAAGCCATTCTCAACATCACCGGGATCACGCCGACGTACCCCACCATGTTGGTCAAGGGAAACCGCATGGATGTCATCGGAGGTCCTTATGGTGCCTTGATGGTGCCCAGACCCTATGCCTGATCTGGATCAAATCGGAAGACGCTTTAGGGAGAGGCTGACAACCTTAACCGGCGAGCATGTCTATGGCCAGTTGATGCCAATGCCTGAGAACGCAGGTCGAGGAGCCACGACCTATTTCACACCAAGACGGTTGCTGCTCTGTCACCCGGACTCAGGTGTCCAGGTCGGACAGGTACTCACAAATTCTGCTGGCCGGAAGATGCTGACAGCCTGGGGAGGCGCGGACAGCAACCCTGGTGGGGAGTTCCAGAACGTCTTCAAGCTGTTCGACTTGGATATCCAACTATCCTGGTCGAGGACCACCACTGTGATTGATCCTGTCACCAATCTGAACAGGTCTTCCCAATTGGTCCAATTGGGCACCATTTGGTCAACACTGGAACTGGTCTCGCAGGATTTGAACTCTCTGACCGCCTTGAGCCGGTATAGGGTCCTGACTGGGCAGCAGTTGCTCCTCAATGATCGTGTCACCCTCATGGATGGCTCTGGAAGGCATTACACGGTTCGACGTTCTGAGACCGCTCTGGGGATCTTCATCTCAGAGGTGGCATAAATGGCTGGCTTATCCGCAAGGCTGGATAAATCCGCCGTTTACCGTCTTATTGGGAACGCGATCACAACAGCCTACAATGACCGGAAAGAGCAGATCGCGGAGATCGCCGCCAAGGCTGCCGACGAGGAAGCGGCGAAGATCTTCGATTACCTCGTGACCAATGTTCTTGGGTCATCGACACTCCCACCAACTTTGGGACAGTACGTTTCCTGGGCGAAGCTCAATGAGAAGTACGTCAGGTACAAGGACAAGAAGTGGGGGAACTCGGGATACTTCGAAAAGACCGGCGAGATGAGAGCAGAGTTCGGGAGGCTCGCTCCAGGGGAAGTCGCCTTGGAGTTCCTGGGCTTCACGACTGTCACGCTCAAGAAGAATTCCAAGGCTACGGAGGGTCTGAGTTTTAAGCTTCCCGAGGATGCTCAAGGCTTCACCATAAGTCTGAAGCCTTACTCAAACGTCTCCAACCTGATCTCAGGCACTGGGTGGAGTACCACCTCGAATGTTGGCCTCGCCCAGTACATGGATCAGGAACTCTCCCGAGGCTTCGACAAGCTGATGAACTTGAGCAACGGCAAAGGTCATGGTGGTGGACCTTTACGTCCCTTGATGCTTCCCACGATTGTGTATTTCATCTCTGACCGAATTGGTAAGAAAGTAACGGAAGCCTTGCAAGAGGCAGGTTTCCCAATAAGGTGGGTGTAGAATGGCTGAGTACAATAATATCTATGCATCGCTCTCGAACTTCTTGCAGGGCTTCATAGGGACGCTTCCTTACAACGTAGTCTTCTATGACTTCGACCAGTTCGTTACATTGGATGCACTTCCCTTTGAAAATATCTTGGGGATGCGAGGCTTCACTGTCGATTCAGGGCCGATCACGATGGATGTGAAGGTGATGTTCACTGTGACCACAGTGGATGACACCTCCATGTTTGATCACCGAGATATCCTGGATCAACTCTTTACGCTCTGTCAGCCAACGCAGAAGATTCCCTATCTGGACGCAACCAGCGGTCTCATCTTAGGGAACTTCATCGTGGGAGGTGGTACGACAATCCTTCCGGTGCATAGGTCTCCAGCAAGGACCTTCCAGAATATGATTGTCAATCTCCACGGGGACCGGAAACCAGCACTTTAAACTGCTCGACCTCCACGTCTCTATTGATCCTTAAGATCATGCGAAGGAGGTGAACAACCTCACCACTAAAGGAGCGGCTGTTCTGTGCTGCCCTGTATTCGATCAGCTTGATCAAATCATTGGGGAGTGAAAGAGACTTGCTTCTGAGGTCCATGTTAAAAACTCGTAGAAACTACTAGACCAAATGTACTTCGGATTATTTTATAAATCAAGCCACAGAATTTATTCCGCCTTCGGAGAAATAATATGGCTGATTTCGGTAGTGCAAAAACTGGTTCGTTCTTCCTGTCGGAAGCGTCCATCTATCTTGGCCCCCAAGCCGACCTCTACAAACTGAATCCCGCGACTCATTTACTTGGCTTGGTGAAGAACTTCAGCCTGTCCTATGATGTCGGTTACGTGGAACTGACGCAGGGCGTTCAGAACCAGATCGTGTCCAGCACCATGAACAAGTCGCAGTTGAAGGCCTCTTGGGAAGTGTTCGAATACACCGCCAAGAATATCGCCTTCGGCCTCGGCATGAACGGCGCGGCGCTGACCAGCTCTCCCGTTGTCACGACGACCTCGGGAGCTGTCACAGGTACATATGCCTCCCCGGATATGACTCTGGCTGTCGTGTCGGCGACGGGACTCGTCGCCAATAGCTGGATCATCGTCCAGGGCGCGACCAATGAAGAGATCTTCGTTGACAAGATCGCCTCGGTCGCAACCAACACCTTGACCCTGACGTTCGGCATCCCCGACAACCTCCAGTCGGGCGCGACCGTCCGTTTGGCCACCAACTTGGACTTGGCCTCCACGGCTGCTCAGCCTTACTTGTCGGCTGCCGCCGTCAGCACCCTCTCGGACGGCACCTTGATTCGTGTCAACCTGCCGAAGGTTCGCATCACGAAGGGTTTCACCCTCAAGGCGGACACGAAGGCTTATGCGAATCTGCCCTTCGAAGCCACGATCTACAATCTGGTCACGACGGACCCGAATTACAGCAACTTCGTTACCCGTCAAGCCGAATTGGTGATGGGTTAAGAGTTAAGACAAGGCATTCCTCCAGAAGCCACACACCTTGTCTTAGAAACCACGATGGGTTACACTCCCATCGTGGTTTTTCTTCTGGAGATTTGCTAGTAAATGTCTGACACATTAAAGCTCGGCGACAGCGAGATATTTATGTCTTACGGGTTGCTCACCGAATTGGTGCGACTCGTACCCGATCTGGACAACATCCCAACGATGGTACTCAACAGTGAAGTTCGTGATGAGCTTCTGACGAAGCTTCTCATGAAACGGGACGCCCGTGGGAACCCTGTTGGTGAGGCCCCGAGCCTCGAGAGCCTGACCTTGGAGCAGTCCGAGGTCCTGATCGATTGGGCGCAGACCCACATCCTGGATTTTTTCTTGCGCCGCGCTACCAAGGCAGTAGCGCAGACAAAAAGGATTCAGTCGCAATTGGAGGCATATTCGTTGACTGGGTCAGCGGGTTAAGCTTTGAGGACGGTCTCTGCTGGGCCTTCGAGGTAGTACCCAGCAAGTTGACTGAAGTATTTTGGTCCAACAGTTCCGAAGATCTCAAAGCACAGATGAGGTTGAAGGTGGGTTTCATGCACTGCAAGTTTGTCCAAGACTACAGCACGTTGGCTAAGGTAATTAGCCTCGCACTTGGTGGTGGAGATGCTCCTGAGCAGAAGACTCCTGGAAACTTCCTTGAAGCCTCTATGCAATTCAATGCTGTACTCGGAGGGGTTGCATAATGTCTGAGAGTGAAATTGTCCTAGATGGTTACCTTAACACTGACCAGATGCTTGAAGCTTTGGATAAGCTCGAAAGTCGAATCCAAGAGCTTGGTGAGGATCTAAAGAAGGCTGTTGTTCTAGGTGATGATTCTGTGAAGACGGAGAAGATCCTTCAGCAGATCAACACCATTGAAAGAGCAATGGCCAAAGCCTTCAAGGACAATGGCTTCTCAGGAAACATGGGGCAATTTCAGGAGGTCTTCACAGCCCTCCGAAGCGGTCTTCAAAAGAGCGGAGCTGAAGGAGCAGCCCAGGTCTTCGAGGAATTCTCCAAGGTCGCGGACAAGATCCGCAAGGAGATGTCAACCCTCAGTGCCTCAAGCTTCAGCTCACTGAGCGAGGTCGGAAGGGCTGCGAGCATTGTCAAGAACACCCGCCTTCAGGAGCAGAGGAAGGCAGACGAGGAGGCTCGCGCCCAAGCTCAAGCTGCTTTAGCCCTTCAGAAGATCGAGGATGAGAAAGCGAGGGCTCTGAAGGAGCACCAGGACAAGGCACAGGCCTCTTGGAATAAGAACCTTGGTATCAACGAAGGTCCTTCGCATTATGAAATGACGCAAGATCAGGCTGGGAGACTTGCACTCAATGTCGAGAAAAAAGCCCTCCAAGATGAGATCAATAACTTAAAAAACCAAGCGGCTAAACTGATCAGCGACAACAGGTCGGTTGTCGCTGACGCTACCATGGAAGCTCGTTTCAAGCGGGAACAGGAAGCAGAGGCTCGTGCCCAAGCTCGGGCTGAACAGCAGAGGACTGCTCCTCAGAGGAATGCTGAGTCGAGGATTGCCAATAGGCAGGCCATGATGTCTTCGAACGGTGGTGCAGACATGATGCTGCTCACCGGGGCCTTTGCGATGGAGACGGGCGTTCTCTTTGGCGCGGTAGCAGGCCTTAAGGAGATGTTCAGCGCAGCGACGGATCTGGAGAAGGCGCTCACGAATCTCAGGGCAACCACCGGTGCTTCCAATACCGAGATGGCGCAGTTCAGGACAAGCATCGCCGAGGCAGCCGCTGGGTCCAAGTTCAGCGCCACAGAGGTCGCGGACTCAGCGACGATGTTCACCAAGGTGGGCTTCACAGCCGATCAGGTTAAGGAGTCATTAGGCGCGGTCATCACCTATGCTCAAGCAACCGGGGCTCCTCTCCAAGAAGCCACGGATATGCTCACGCACCTTGGAATGGTGTTTGGCTTCAGGTCTGACCAGTATGGTCAGATTGGCGATCTGCTGACGAATGCCTCCTTGAAAACCAAGTTGAGCACCGCTGAGATGGGGACTGCTTTGCAGTATGTGTCCCAGGAGGCAGCGGACGCCGGGATCAGCATGAAGGAAATGACGGTAGCCATGACCATGGCTGCCGAGTCTGGCATCCGCTCCGGGTCCATGTTGGGAACTGGAAGCCGCAAGCTGATCCAAGAGCTTCAAGACCCTTCGGCGAACTTCCAGAAAGAACTCTCGAGGCTCGGCATCAGCGTTGAGCAGATCGACCTCAAAGGGGATGGCCTCATCCAGACTTTGAAGAACCTTGCTGACGCAGGGTTCACGGCGGACAATGCCATCAGGGCTTTCGACGCCCGATCTGGTCACATGTTCGACGCGATGGTGCGTCAATTGGGAGATGCGGAGCGCCTGTCAAAGGTACTGGGCGAGAGTGGTTCGGCTGCCAAGGCTGCCGAGACCCAGACCCAGTCGCTGTCCTACGCACTCTCAAACCTGGGGAGCAACTTGGGCCTGTTGGGAGATGCTTCCTTCAAGCCAATGCAGGACGGCCTGACGAGTCTGATAAAGAACATCTCCGAGGGAATTAAGTCCGTAGTTCAGTTCAAGGATGTCCTTGGAAGTGTCGCCACAGTTATTGGGGCAATCATAGCTGCTGGAACTATTGCAAGTCTATCCAAACTTGTGAAGGGACTCGCGGTGGCCTTCGCTGAATTCGCTGTTACGCCTCTTGGCATTGCGGTCCTTGCCCTCGGGGCGGCTGTTGGCGGGGCTACAATCCTCTGGGAAAAATACGGCACGGCTCAGAAACAGGCCGCTGATGATGCCCAGGCAGCAACAAGTAAGTTTGAAGGCGCGGCCAGACAAAGCCACGATATGGTCAATCAGATTGATGAGGCCATTAAGAAACTGGCTGAAGCTGGAGAGCTTAAGGACTCTGCTAAGACTAGGGATGCGCTTCTCGAGCAGTTCAAAGACCTTGCGAAATACATTGACGCGAGCACCAATTCAACGAAGGGCTTTGCTGATGCGCTGCTGAAGCTTCGGGAAGCTTCTCAAAGTGACTGGGCGAACAATCTAAAGGGTCTGGGGGAGCAAGGTCTCAGAGCCCAAATCCAAGCAGGTGGCGAACGTAAGCTTGAACTTGAGGATCTGATCAGCGGACGGAAGAAGAACTTCGGCCCTGACATGATCCCAACAGGTTTGAACCCCGAACAGCTCGCCGCAGCCAAAAAAGAACTGGCGGACATTGTCAAGTCCCTTCAGGACTGGAGGAGCCAGCTTGCCTATATTCGTGAGGAAACTGCAAAAGCAGTTGACCCAAAAGAAACCGCCTCCCGTGCAGCCGTCACCGCAGCCCAGCTTAAGGTTGGGGAAACTCATGACAAACTGAAGGTTGAAGGTAAGACTGACGAGCAGAAGGCGGCAATACTCTCGGAGGCGCTGAATTCCACCGAGCTGAATGCTAATGCCATCAAGGAGAAATTCGGAGAAGGTCAGGCCTTCAGGGACATGCAAGCAGCTCGAGCCGATCTCGACAAGCAGCTCAACGACCTTCAGGACGCAATGGCCAAGGCCGGTGTTCGGGTCATTGAGTATCAGCTTAGGTGGCTGAAGGCTCAAGAGACAGCCATCAAGGCCAAGTACAATGACAAGTCGGGGAATCAGACTGATGAGAGTCTCAGCAGGATCAATCAGGAACTGCTGACGAACCTCTCGGCTCAGGAGGCTTTGAGCCTCAAGAAGGCGGAAGACGACGCTCGGAAGAACGGTGCCAAGCAGGACGAGATCAACAAGGAGAAGGCCACTGTTCAGATGCAGTTTGATCAAATATTCGTCAAGACTCAGTGGGAAGCTCTTCAGGAACATCACGCTTTGACGGATAGGCTTATGAAGAGCTGGGCTGAGAGTGCCAAGCTTGGAAAGAGCCGGATCGCCGAACAGGATGCCCAGGCTGCGGACAACACCGAGCAACTAAAGGCCGCTGCGGATAAGACCTTAACGGATGACAAGCTCGCTCTCGCAAAGGCTCGGAGCAATTACAGCAGCGACCCCTTCGCAGCTTTCCAGGCTCAGAAGATCCAGAAGCGCATTGATGGTCCTGATACTCTGGCCCTCAGTGATGCTGAGATGAGGGGAGGCCAAGGGCAGCTTGCCCAATATCGTAAGGATGCGGAAGCTCTCCAAGACGCGCTTGCCAAGGCAAAAGGAGACCTGATCACTCTTCAATGGGGAGGAGAGTCTGGGCAAACCCAGGTTAATTCCGACCAGCTTGCGAAGGCTGAGGAAACAATTCTTCAGGCCAAGAAAGACATTGCCGACAACGACAAGAAGATCGCCAAGGAGGAAGAGAACCTTCTGAAGCTTGCAGCACAGAGGAAGGACACTGAGGAGAAGATCAAGGAAGAGAAAACTTATGGAGGAGCGGTAACCGCAGGTTTCGGCGACTGGTTGGACAAGTCTGGGATGACAGGCTCGTCTATGCAGACCCTCCGAACTGATGTCACAGGGACGCTCACCACGGCAGGGAATGCCTTCTCGACCTTCAGTCAGAAGGTCATGACAGGTTCAGGGACCGTGAGGCAAGCCTTCACCTCAATGGTACAGAGCATCCTCCAATCCTTGACGCAGATGGCCTCCAATCAAATGGCCATGAGCATGTTCAAGATGCTCGGCACCGCTGGCAGCTTCTACCTCGGAGGCTTTGGTGCTGACCCACTTGCGGCTGCTACTCAGACACCTACAACAGGTTTGGGGGCAGCTTGGCTTCCACAAGGAATGGGTGCCTGGGCACAAGGCGGCATCGTCTCAGACCACTTCCGAGGTCTACGTCGGGCTGCTGATGGTTTTGCTCCGACGCCCACCAGGGATTCCGTACCTTTCCTGCTTCAACCAGGGGAAGCTGTCCTCAGACAATCCACGGTCAACCTTCTTGGTGCCAGCACCATCAACGGTCTCAACGCCATGGGAAATCGGGCGCAGTCCCAGTCTTCGAGCGCGATGCCCGCCAATTCCAACAAGGCGGGGACAGACAACAACGTGCATGTCTGGGTCGTAGCTCCCGATCAGAAGCCGACTCTTGGGCCGAAGGATGTCATTGCCACGATCAGTGACGACATTCTCCGAGGTGGACAGACGAAGCAGTTGATCAAATCCGTCGCTCTAGGTAAGGCTTAAATTATGGACACCTTCCAGTGGATGAAGCACCTGTTTGAGACACAGTATCCAGACTCGTCTACACGAATTCAGTTTGGAAAAGGCTATACCTTTGCTGCGCCTCCGACAGCTCCAGATCAGAGAGTATTCAGGTTGTACTTCAAAGGGTTCAAATACTACGTCAACACTGATGGAACCTTGGACATAACGACCAATCAGTACGATGACAACCTGGGTGCGCTTGAGACCTTCTACCAAACACATCGGTTGTCCCAGAACTTCCTCTATATTCACCCGGCTTGGGGATCAGTCACCGTCAAGTTCTTCAAACCCCTCCAGGTTCCCAAAGGCATCGCCAGCGGAAACGGCATGGTCGAGGACTTCACCATTGACCTGATGGAGCAACCCTAATGCTGGGTAACTCCCCTCTAAGTTCGAAGCCTCTAAGCTCTCTGGGGAGTTCAGGGACCTCTGACAACATTACGGGGGCTTCGACCATCTCTGCCTTCACCAGCAGTGGGACGGTCCAGTTAGGAAATACCCTCTCTGGTTCAGGAGCCTTCGCTGTCTTTGTTTCCTCGGGGACAGTGTCGGCAGCCTCCGAAGTGATCAACGGCGCGTCAGTCATTGGGGCTTTCATCAGCAGTGCTTCGCTGAAGGCCGCACTTGTGCTGACTGGGAATCAGACTATCGGGGCCTTCATCAGCTCCGACGTAGCCGAGGAAGGCAATGCCCTGACAGGGGCTTCTCAATTGGGAAGCTTCGGGATAGTCCTCAACGTCACTCAGGGAGAGGTCATCTCAGGAGCGGAATCTCTTGGGACATTCACCAGCGCGGCTGCGGTCTACCATGGTGTGACAGTCATCGCAGGTGACACCCTCTATGATCTCACCAGTGTGGGCACTTTGGCGCAAGGCGCGGCTCTATATGGGATCAATAACCTGGGGACTTTCACATCCTCAGCCACGGTTATCCATGAGAGCCTTGTCTATCTCGCCGAACAGATGGCTCCCTTCACCAGCTCTGCTTGGTTGCTGAACAGCCCACATAGCTTCCCAGTCTCCCACTTGGTGGACGCTGATCAGATGACAGCGGATGCTGTCGTCGAACTCTTCAAGGTCATCCTTACGGACGGAACGCAGCTTTACCTCAAGAGCAACAACACCATCGTTTGGCAGGGGAACACTTGGGAAGGCATCGGCATCAACTTCACAGGTGTCTTGAACAGCTCCGAGGGTGAAGTCTCTCGACCTCAGATGACAGTGATGAACCCCTTGGGCATCTTCAGCTCGTTCATCCTTGCTGGAACACTCGAGGCAGCGACCGTTCTCAGATACCGAGTCCTGGGCATCAATATCCTGAATGATCTGCCGATCTATGTTCAACAAAGCTGGCGCATCTCCCGAATAGCCACAGTGACGAACACCATCGTCACTTTCGAAATGCGGGAGGACATTGATGGACCGAACTTCAACATTCCTGCGCGACTCTTCGTCGCTCCAGACTTCCCCACGGTGAACTACTGATGGACCTAAAATACCAACACCTGATCGGTCGTCCCTTTAATCATGGAGTGCAGGACTGCTTCAGTCTGGCAAGGGACTTCTACAAAGACAACTTTGATATCAACATAAGGAACATTGCTCGCCCAGATAACTGGTGGAACCTGGGAATGAACCTCTACATGGATCACTTCTATGAAGAGGGCTTCAGGGTAATCGACTGTCACCCAAAAGACTGGCTGCCAGCAGATGGTTTCCTCATTGCAATGGCTGCCCCCGTGGCCTGTCATGCCGCAGTCTATCTTGGGAACAATATGATCCTTCATCATGCCGTCAATCGGTTCTCAGAGGTCACACCTTACTCAGGTCTGTGGCGGAACAACACAGTAGCCGTCCTGAGACACAAGGATGTCCCCAAGGTCACCAAGGGACCAGAGATCTTGGATCTGATGCAACTCCTGCCTCCTCACAAGCGGGCAATGTTGGAGAAGGCCAATGGATCTAACTGATTTCTACGCCCAGGAAGGTCTTGAACGTGTGGGACTCATCTTGAAGGATGGGACTGTCGTGGAGCTGGAGAACATCGCAAATGATCCTCAACTGGGTTTCCTCGTTCGAGCAGAGGACATGTTGAAGTATGAGGACCAGACTCAAGCATCATTCCACACACATCCTGGCCTTACTAGTAACCTCTCAGCAGAAGACTATGAGACCTTCAAGATGTGGCCCGAATTGGCACACTACATTGTTGGACTTGATGGAGTATCATGTTATCGTGTCTCTCCTTCTGGAGTGGTGACCAAAGATGAAGCGTAAGATCATCTTTCACGGAATGCTGAAAAAGCTCGTGACGACTGACCTTGAACTTGCAGTGAATTCCGTCAAGGAGGCCATCGAAGCTGCCTGTGTCGTGACAGGTCGAGCCCTTCATCCAACACCAGGACGGGGGCGTATCCGAGTGGCCGTCATCGGTTTCAATACCCAACAGGACTTGTGTCGGACCCTTCGAGACGATGAGTCGGAGATTCACATCATGCCCGCCCTCGGTGGTGCAGGTGGAGGAGGTGGCTTCTTCCAGATCATCATGGGCGTCGTCCTGGTCGCCGCCGCCGTGGCGCTGGGACCCATTGGAATGGGAGCTGGGTCTCTCATTGGCGGAACAACCGCTCTGGCCTTGGGAGCCATGGGAGCCATGATGGTTCTCGGTGGCATCATGTCGATGATGTCCCCAGCACCACCTTCGGGGATCAATGATCCGAATGGCAGCCTCTATCTGGGTGCGCCTCAGAACACGACGAAAGCAGGGACGCCGATCCCCATCGGATATGGAAAGTTCCGCACCTATGGTCAAATCCTTTCGGCGGATATTGAAGCCGTTGCGGTGAAGTTGTGAGCAGGGTTTTCCAAGGCAGCGGAGGCGGCGGCGGCGGCGGCGGCAGCACATCAGCCACTCAGACGCCTGACAGCCTCCGTTCGAACGATACCTTCGAGACCATCATTGCTGTCTCGGAGGGTCCCATCGAAGGTTTGGAGAACGGAGCCAAATCCTTCTACATCGGTGATACGCTCCTCCAAGCCTTGGACGGCTCGACGAACTTCTCGAACTTCACCTTGAGGCAGTTCGCTGGAGATGCCAGTCCGACTTACACCATTGTGCCCTCTTTGGGAGGGATTGCCTCGAGCCTGACGGTCAACACGGCGCTCTATCATGAAGTGCCTCTGATCAGATCGACACGCCAAGGCGACATGGATTTCATCGATATCAGGTTGACCATCAACACCCTCTACCGTGCGGACAACTCGGGAACCTATGGCGACAAGATGGATTTCATAATCCAGTTCAAGCCTTCGAACTGCACAACCTGGGTATCGATGCAGAACCTCTCCTCACTGGTAAGTTCCTTGAGGGGAAGTGTAAACCAAACTACCACTCCAAGAGCCAACGGAAACGGCTTTGTCTATTCCAGCTCCGATCTCGTTGCCAAGTGGGAGAGCAGCGCCAACTCCACCTCGGTAACCACGGAAGTCAGCGGCAAGACCACGTCGCCAGAGGTTCAGCAATATCGCACACCAGTGCTGGCCATCGACAACACCTGGGACATCAAGATCACCAAGGTCAGCCCCGAGAGCGATGGATCGCAGAACTTCCATGATATTAACTGGGAGAGCTACCAGGAGGTAACTTCGGGGTCTTGGAAGTTCGCCAACACCGCCTGTACGATGTTGACAGGTCAGGCGACCTCACAGTTCTCCTCGATCCCGCAGTTCAGTGGAATTTACAAGCTCCTTATCATCAAGGTGCCTACGAATTACGATCCCATAGCCAAGACCTATACTGGAACATGGGATGGCACCTTCAAGATGGCTTGGACGGACAACCCTGCTTGGTGTCTCTACGACATCATCACCAACACCCGATATGGTCTGTCTCTCTACGTCCCCATCAATGCTGACAAGTGGTCCTTCTACGAGGCCGCTCAGTGGTGTGACGAGCGCGTCGGAGATGGGTCTCCTCGATACACATTCAACGGCATCATCACCGATCAGAGGCTCATCCGAGATCAGTTGAAATATATGGCTGGAGCTTTCAATTCCGTGATCTTCACGGACCAGAACGGAACGGTCAAGTTGAAGGTCGATAAGGACGATCAAGCGATTGCCTTGTTCACTCAGGAGAACATCACCGTCGAGGGCTTTACCTATTCCTTCACGGACATCATGTCCCGGTACAACGACATCACAGTGACCTTCAATAACCCGGATTATGATTGGCAGCCAGACACCTTCAACGTCTCGAGCGATCCTCTCCAAGCTCAATATGGTGTTGTCCCCCTCGACTTCACCGCAGTGGGCTGCACCTCACGAACAGAGGCCTATCGACGCGCACGTTACAAGCTGATCACAGCCAACACCGAACGCATGCAGGTTTCATTCAAGACGAATCGGCTTGGTCAGTATGTGATGCCTTTTGATATCATCCTCATTGGGGACGATGATCTTGGCTTCGGCTTGACTGGACGTATCCAGTCCTATTCAGGCAGCACCGTCAATTTTAGAGATCCGATCTATCTCGAAGCTGGTGTCTCCTACTTCTTCCAAGTGGCCGTTGCGGGTGGAACCTACACGTTCAATGTCACCAGTACGACTGTCGGGAATGTCACGAGCTTGACCTTGGATGAACCGATCCCCACCTTCTTCCCTGCTCAAGCAAACTTTGTCGTCGGACAAGTCGGAACAGGTTTGGGAGCGCCGAAGCCTTTTCGAGTGCTCAAGGTTTCGGAAGTAGATGGAACCCCCGACTTGTTCCAGATCGATGCCATTGAGATCAACAGGAACAAGTGGGTGGACGTTGACAACAACCTCGACCTGCCTCCACCCCTGTACTCATTCCTCCCGGATGCGACGAATGTCCCTGGGCCAGTGAGCTGTGTGTTCACCGAGAGCTTCGATTGGGTCAGCTTGACCTTCTACACAGAAGTCGAGCCGGTGATGCCCTCGACCTACAAATATTTCAACAACGAGTTCGAAGTCTGGTGCCGACCTGCCGGGGTAATGACAGGCATTGGAGGCTTTGAGCAGCTCACACTCGTTCGAGGCAACCAGATTGCCAACCTTGCTCCAGGCGATTGGGAGATCCGAGTTCTGCCGATCAACAGCCTTGGTTCCAAGGCGCATATTGAAAACGTCCAGTCCTTCTATTTCACAGCAGTCAACCCCAAGGCACCTCCAGCAGATGTCACGGGTCTGACCAACACGCCAATACCTTATGGACTGATCCTCAACTGGTCGGCTGTCCCAGACTTGGATACCCGTATGTATCAGGTGGGAACAGGCTCGACAGTCTTCGCAACTGTGAACGCCCTGACCTATATGGTGGGAACGCCTCCCGCGAATGGGCAGGTCTTCTGGGTCAAGGCAATGGACTTCCAAGGGAACCTCAGTGTCAACGCCGCGACAACAACCGTGGCTGTTACCGAGGCTCCTGCTCCGACCTTGACCTATACCTTCTCGGGTCAGAATCTCATCCTCAACTGGACAGCGACATCTGGGCAGTTCGCCATCGATCACTTCGAGGTCTCACTCAACGGGGTTGTCATCGCCAAGGTCTATGCTCAGACCTATTCAATGCCGATCACCACTCCTGACGCAAGAACCTTCGGCATCAGAGCTGTTGACGTGATGGGCATCGAGGGCGACCTTGGTACGGCTACGATTGGCTTGCCGCCGCCCTCTGCGGTGACGTTGACGGCCCAGGTGGTCGAGAACAATGTGATGCTGTCTTGGACCACCTCCACAGGCATCTTACCCATTGCTGGGTACATGCTCTCGAAAGGCAGCACTCCCATTGGCTTGAAGACAGGAACCTTCACCACGGTTGTCGAAACTGTCGCAGGTACTTGGACCTATTGGATAGCTCCAGTCGATACGGCTGGAAATGTCGGAACGGCAACCTCGGTAACGGCGACGACAACCTTGCCCAGTGGATATGCGTTCCATCCTTTGTGGACGAGCACCTTCTCCGGGACGGTTACCAATGCCCAGGTAGTCGGCTCGTCGCTCCTCGCACCGATCCATGTGGATATGTCGGGAGGCGTCCTTGGTGATACACCTCTGGGAGGCGTCAACCTTATCACCGAAACTCGGACAGCTTCTTACGTCGAGATATTCGACTACGGCACAGTCATCTCCGCATTGTCCATGCAGTTGATGTACCTCCCCGTCGCACTCAGCGGTTCTGTGTCCGTTGTCCCCACAGTATCCGTCGCAACAAGCACAAGCGGCCCTTGGACCGACTATGTCGGGGTTACACAGATCGGAGCAGGAAACTTCAGATATGTGAAGGTCACCTTGGATTTCTCGACCACAGACCCGATGGCCCGCTTGGAGATCACGGATCTTGTTGTTCAGGTTGGTGTCAGAACCATCAATGACAGCGGGACTGGTTCTGCTGTCTCGACGGACACCAGCGGGACGAATGTGAATTTCAATGTGACGATGGTGGAGCTGCAATCCCTGACGTTGACACCACAGAGTTCAACTCCGGTGACGATGGTCTACAATCTCAGCAGCTACACTAGCCCCACGAATTTCCAGGTCTATGCCTATAACTCATCGGGGGCTAGGGTATCGGTGCCGTTCTCGTGGTCAGCCGTTTGCGTAAGCGGCTAGGTATTCCCCGATGACCATGCTCTGCTCATCGAACTGTTTCTTGCGCTTGTCGTCCACTTGGAACTCAGCGATGAGGAGGACGACTTTGGGGATCAAGCCGTTGCTCTTGACTTCCGCGAGAACCTTCTTGATCTCGGCACCAAGGTCCTGAAGCTCATTGTCGATGTCCTTAAGCTCTCCGAACTTCTCCAGAGCGAAATCCTTCCGCTCCTCGGAAACGTCCACGTCGGAGAGATCGGCTTCTTCAACATAGACGGGGACACCCAAAACGGCTCCAGCGAGTTTAACAGCCTCCAACTGCAATTGAACCTTCTCAGGATCGTCTTTGATCAGCTTCATCATGATCGAAGCCGAGAAGCCTTCTTCCTTCAGATCGGTGACAACGTCTTTCCGATTCTTCTTCAAAATTGCTTCGGACTTCTTAAGGTCAACCAACTGGTTGACAAAATCCTTAATCACAGGAGCAAGATTGCTCATAACAGTTCCTCCAGAACATCTTCGGATTGATAAGAAGTAACAGCAGATGCTAGTAAATAATACTATGAGTTAATCAACTCAGCAGTGCATCCCAGGAACACCTGCGGTAGACTCTCGCCGTGTGTACTTCTGGAGAATATGACAATGTTGCAGATTGACCTTACTACTTTGACGAAAGAGCAGTTGACTGCTCTTGCTTTGATTAACCCCGAGGAAGTTCAGGCCGAACTGGATCGTCGGGACTCCTTCGAGAATATGACTGAGTTCCTGTCGGCCTTGGCTCAAGCCGCTCTGGATTTCGAGAGCAACTCCACAGCCAATCCGCATCTGCGGGCCAATCGACTGGCCAGTGATACCAACTTGCTGATGATCATTCGTAGTGGTCTTAAGTTGGCTGAAGACCTCCCGATTCCCTTCGTCAAACCCACCTTGAAGCCCTTGACCCCTTCGACCCCGACCCCAGTGGAGCAAGCCCCGGATGTCCAAGAACAAGCCCAAAGTGGGAGCTAGAACTCGCCTCATCGCGGCTTATGGGGAGCAGTCGGATCGTGTCCGACTGCAACTCCTTGCCGAGGCCTCCGGGACGAGTCAATCACTCTGGCTCCTGGATAAGATCCGATCTGCCTATCAGGAGATGTTCGGCGATGCGGAACCTATGGAGGTTCTGAATGTCGGCTCGTGATCTCGCTGAAGCTCTGATCAAGAAATCCGAGGGCTTCTATCCAAGACCCTATATTTGCCCTGCGGGCAAATGGACTATTGCTTGGGGACATACCGGACCTGACGTTACAGCAGGTTTGGTGTTGTCTGAGGAGCAAGGGCAAACCCTCTTGGATCGAGACCTCGACAATGCCTCCCAGCAGCTTGACCACCTCGTGAAGGTTTCTTTAACCGATGGTCAGACCGCTGCTCTCTTGGACTTTATCTTCAACCTGGGCGCAGGTGCCTTGGCGAACTCAACCTTGCTGGTCAAGCTCAATGCTGGAGACTACGACGGAGCGGCTGCCGAGTTCCCGAAATGGGACAAGGCCCACATCAATGGTGTCGTGGTCTCCCTACCTGGTTTGACCGCCCGCAGGCAAGCGGAGGTAGATCTTTTCAATGCCTAAACTTCTCGATTGCATCCATACCAAGATTGGTCCTGCTCTTGCTGATCCCTCGACTTGGGCAGGATTGGCCACGGCTATTGGAGCCGCCGCTGCGTTGCCACACCCCGTGGACAAAATCGTCATGGCGATCTCAGTACCCGCCGTTCTCTTAAAAGGAGGGTCCTCAAGTGGGATTAATCAGTGATGTCCAACTCAAACTCGCCGCTTATCTTATTGTGGCTGCATCTCTATTCGGTTCAGGTTTCTACACTGCGTGGCACTACAAAAGTCTTGAAGAACGCGCTGCTGTCGCAGACGCAGCAGTTGCAGTCGTCAAGACAACAGATGCTCAAAGTGCTGTCACTGAATCCGTGGGTGCCTCTACAGCCGTAGCCGAGACCAAGGTTGTCACAGTAACCAAAACCATTCTCAAAAAGGTTCCAGTCTATGTCACCAAAGAAGCTGATGCTCATTGCATTATCCCTGTTGGCTTTGTCCGGTTGCACGACGCCGCCGCAAACGGTGTGCCCTCACTTCCCGACACCTCCGGGAAACCTGATGACGCCGCCTCCGGTGTTGAACTCTCTGACATCGCCTCAACCGTCGCCGACAATTACGGCACCTACAACGAAGTAAAGGCCCAACTCGAAGGACTTCAGTCCTGGGTCAAACAGCAACAGGAGATCAACAATGACCACCCTCTTTGATCGGCTCTTTACTCCCGTCAAGACTGAGATCGTCAAGCTCGAAGACCCCATCGTTCGCACCATTCACAACGTGATCGCGGACATCGAGGCGACCGACGCTTTGATCAAGGATCTGACGAGCAAGCAAGCCGACAACAACGCAGCCATTGCTGCCGCCAAAGCTTCCCTTGTCGCCTTGGCAACGGAGTTTGCCAATCAGAAAGCAGCCGTAGAGGCCAAGCTCAATGGTTAGTTTCGCCGATAGGGTCCAAGAGACCACGACGACTTCTGGGACCGGGACGGTGACTCTCGCGGGAGCCACCACCGGTTACCAATCCTTCCAAACAGCCTTCACCACAGGCACTGTGGTGAACTATTGCATCACGGACGGAGCCAACTGGGAAGTCGGTCTAGGTAACTTGGTCACGGCGACGACTTTATCGAGAACCACGGTTCTTGCGAGCAGCAACTCCGGGAGCTTGATCAGTCTCTCGGGATCTTCCGCCCAAGTCTTTGCGACGTTGTCGGCGACACAGCTCTCGAACCTATCGAAACTCACTTGGGCGAACATCTCTTCGAACACGACGGCGACGACCAACTTTGGTTATGTGGTCACAGGCTCAACCCAGGTTGTTCTCACGCTGCCCACCTCTGGGCCAAGCGTCGGCGACAAGATCGAGGTGGATTCCACGGGCAGCGGCGGGACGAAGGTCGGAGTTCCTTCTGGCGCGACGCTTTACGATGGCGTTGCGAGTTATGCCAGTGTTGGCAGCACGTCGGTTTCCGTCCCTCAAGGCGTGGCCGTCACGCTTCTGTACGAGGCGACGAACGCATGGCGCATCATCGATAACCATGGAACCTATTCGATTTCCAGCGGCGCGGCGGTAGACCCGTTCTGGAATGACGTAAGCCTGTTGTTGCGGGCTTCGTCGACCACGGTGTCGGACGCATCCAACAGCGGCTTAACGCTGTCCCTGACCTCCATCTCTATCGGAAATATCGGCCCGTCCCCGGCCCAGGATGGCTACTGGTTCGGGTTCAACGGCACCTCAAGTTACGTTACCGTCGCGAGCCCCGGCGCGGCAGCCAAGTTTAGCGGAGATTTCACGCTGGAAGGGCGGATTTACTGCTCGTCCTTCTCTGGAACGCCCTACGTTTTCGACACCCGTTCT
>Ga0316224_1001900_pt1 | contig 20827 bp, 23 predicted proteins | sample TBH18013metaG_FD_206254 | JGI IMG/M metagenome (GOLD analysis project Ga0316224, IMG submission 206254) | Freshwater microbial communities from Trout Bog Lake, Wisconsin, USA - TBH18013 | ecosystem: Environmental > Aquatic > Freshwater > Lake > Hypolimnion/Profundal zone | place: USA: Wisconsin... | reverse complement strand
AGCATTTCAACCGTTGATGCTGGGATTAAAGGAGTGTGCGCTGGCAGGCGCACACCGTTCCGCAGGCAAGGAGCAATGCTCCTTGAAACCCCTGCTACACCATCCCAGCGTACGACGCATCCCAGCCTACGACACATCCCAGCGTACGACGCATCCCAGCCTACGACGCATCCCAGCCGACGGGGTCGCGGTTCCTGACACAGTAGGACTAACAGGTCGAGCACATTGCTTTGTACATCGATCAAATAGGGCGTGGTAAATTGATGGGTTCCACCGTTGCGATAAATATCGAAGCGAGCCATCTTAAAACTGACGCCATTTTTCCGACGGCAAACCTTCAAGCTCAGTAGTCTGCTTATAAGCCTCGATGAAATCGGCATGTTGTTCGGCCCAGCATCGGGCATGTTACGTACGAATGGTCTCGCGCAGTATCCGTTCACAGGTGTGCGACAAATTAATGCCGAATGCCCAGGCGTCGGGCGCCAACGTAATATTGGTTGCTTTCTTGGGAGCGGTCTTTTGATGTGTGATTGGCATAGCGAATTCCAATGTTGAAATCAATGCGCATTATGTATCCGCATAAAATAATATCGACATTTTTGGCAATTTACACCCATAACTTCGAATGCCAGATTGGATAGTGCTAAATTTAGTGCTTTATTTAGTTATGCGGTGCTATGATGCCGCTACCAACTTCGTGGAGCTTGATATGAACTTTCTTAACATCCAACCAATCAGCTACCTGAAGACGAACACGAGCGATGTTGTCAAACAGGTTCAGGAAACGCACGAGCCTGTGGCGATTACCGTCAACGGCAAAGTGCAGGCAATTGTTCAAGATGCGCTGAGCTATCAGAAAACGCAAGACCAGCTGACTATGCTTCGTATTCTTGCCCATGGAAGAAAGCAAATTGAAGAAGGTAAAGTGACTGACCATGATGCGTTTTTTGCTCAGCTTGAAGCTGAAGACAAGGAAAGCGATTAATCACTATGAAAATCGTATGGACGAATTCTGCCAAAAGTGATTTGATGGACATTCGCGATTTTCTGAAGAATGCCGAATCTCTCCAGTTTGCCAATAAAATCACTCAAGAAATCCGTGATGAAGTTGCGACTCTTAAAGATTGGCCGAAGCACAAAGGCATTTATGTGAAAGAACTTGAAGAGCTCAATCTTTCTCAGTATCGTCAACTTCTCATTGGACAGAACCGTATCATATTTGAGCGGTTCGACAATGAAACCTGTTACATACATCTTGTTTGCCATACCAGCCGCGACCTTGAGGCCATGTTGCGCCGCCGTCTGCTCAGTCCCTGAAACAGTGCGATTAACAGTGCGATTGACAGTATAATCCGCGGTGTTATTACATCAGGCGAGCCAGACATGTCCCATATCACAGCAAATGACTTGAAAACCAAAGGGATTGCAGCCATTGAGGCGGTGCTGCAGGATCAGACTGAAGCGATCGTCTCGGTACGCGGCCATGCCCGATTTGTTGTGATGGACCTCGAGCATTATCAGCATTTAAGACAATGTGAGTTGGAAACCGCATTGATTCAAAGCCGCGCCGATGTGGCTGCCGGACGGTTTGTGGATGAGTCTGCCGAACAGCATGTGGCGAGAATCAAAAAAATGATCGAGACTGATTGCGCATGACGGTCCATTTACAATTTACGCAATCCTATCAGCAGCGCGCCAAAACATTTTTAAGGCGCCACCCGGAGTTGCTGCGCCACTATCAGAAAACAGGGGAATTACTTGCATCCAATCCGTTTCACCCATCGTTGCGTTTAACCGCATTGCAAGGGCGATTGACCGGTTTGCATTCCGTCTCCATTAACATCAGTTACCGCATCACCCTTGAGTTCATTATCACTGACAATTCGATCATCCCGATCGATGTGGGCGACCACGATCAGGTGTATTAATTTTATTGCCCATCATGATTACTGGCACCATCCATGTATTACCTTAACCAGTGCGGCATCGTCTGCGCCATCGGCAACACGACTGCTGCCGTTAAACACAATCTGTTTGAACTGGCCCGTTCCGGCGTGCGTCAGACCGAGCTGTGGTCGCCGGGTCGCATGCTCGCGCTGGGTGCCGTCAGTCAGGATCTGGTGTTGCCATCCATGGAGCACAAACCGCTGCAGCACAGAAGTCGCAACAATCAGCTGGCATTGGCTGCGTTGTCGCAGATCCGTGGGCCGGTCAATGCCGCCATTGCCCAATTCGGCGCACAGCGTATCGGGGTGGTGATCGGTACCAGTACTTCCGGTATGTCCAACACGGAAACTGCCATGCGCCAGTACCGCCGGCACGGCACACTGCCCGGGGATTTTCATTACGCGCAGCTTGAGCTGGGTTCGGTTGCGCAGATGCTGTCCGAAGAGCTTGGCGTCACCGGTCCGGCGTATGTTCATTCCAGTGCCTGCTCCTCCAGCGCCAAGGCGCTTGCCAGTGCCGCGCGCCTGATCAAAATGGGGTTGTGCGATGCCGTCCTCTGCGGTGGTGTCGACACGCTGTGTGAATTTACCGTGGCCGGCTTTTCGGCACTCGAATCGGTCAGCAGCGAACAGTGCAATCCACTGAGCGCCAACCGTAACGGCATCAATATCGGTGAAGGCGCAGCGCTGTTTTTAATGTCCTCCAGTCCGGCCAGTGTGGCACTGTGTGGCTGGGGTGAATCGTCGGACGGTCATCACATGTCGGCACCGGATCCGGAAGGCAAAGGCGCAGCAGTCGCCATCAGCCAGGCGCTGCGGCGCGCCGGCATACGGCCGGACCAGGTGGATTATGTGAATCTGCACGGCACGGCGACCGTCCAGAACGATGCCATGGAAGCGCGTGTCATTGCCGAACTGTTTGGCCCACAGGTCAGCGTGAGCTCGACCAAACCGTTCACCGGTCATGCGCTCGGTGCTGCCTCGGCCATTGAAGCTGCCCTGTGCTGGCTGGCCATGCAGGACGATAATGAGCAGGGCTGTCTGCCGCCGCATCTGTGGGATGGCGTGCAGGATCCGGCTCTGCCGGTGTTAAATGCGGTTAAATCTGGCTATCGCTTACACCGACCATTACAATGGGCGCTCTCCAATTCATTCGCCTTTGGCGGATCCAATGCAGCACTGGTGTTTGGAAAAATGCAATGACAGGTTGGCCCGCAATTACCGAACTCATTCCGCACCGCTTTGGCATGGTTTTGCTCAGCCGTGTACTGTCGGTGCAGGAAGATGCCTTATGTGCCGAAGCGCTGATCACCCACAGCGATCTGTTTTTTGATGCGCAACGCAATGAAGTGGGGGCCTGGGTGGGCATCGAATACATGGCTCAGGCGATTGCGGCCTTTGAAGGCCATTCGGCATGGTTGCGCAAAGAGGCGGTCAAGGTTGGGTTTCTGCTTGGATCGCGTCATTATGAAAGTTACTGTTCCGGGTTTGCCCCGGGGACTGTATTGCACGTCGACGTGCATCGCGTTCTCATGCACGACAATGGTCTGGGTGCGTTTGAATGCAGGATTGCCGATGCCGCCGAGGGCCGCTTGCTGGCCAAGGCAACGGTGACCGTATTCAAGCCCGACAATGTGCATAATTTTTTGAAAAACACCGATCAGGAATGAAAAGTTGAAAGCAGGGATGCATGAATAACTCAAACAAAACGGTGCTGGTCACAGGTTCGTCACGCGGCATCGGTCGCGCAATTGCCAGGCGTCTGGCGCAGGATGGTTACGACATCGTCCTGCATTGCAAAAGCCGGCGTGATGAAGCAGAACAGGTTGCCAGGGATATTGTTGCGCTCGGCCGGCAGTGCCGGGTGCTGCAGTTTGATATCAGCGACCGTGAGGCAAGCGCAACAATCCTGCTCGAGGATGTGGCGCTGCATGGCTGTTATTACGGTGTGGTCTGCAACGCCGGTATCGCGCGCGACAATGCCTTTCCGGCCATGTCCGGTGAAGACTGGGATATCGTGCTGTCGACCAATCTGGATGGCTTTTATAACGTGTTGAATCCGCTCATCATGCCGCTGGTGCGCACCAAACAACCGGCGCGCATCGTTACGCTGGCTTCCGTGTCCGGACTGATCGGCAATCGCGGTCAGGTCAATTACAGCGCGGCCAAAGCCGGCATCATCGGTGCGACCAAGGCACTGGCCATCGAGCTGGCCAGTCGCGCCATTACCGTCAATTGTGTTGCGCCCGGTCTGATTGAAACCGATATGGTGGCCGATGTGCCGCTGGACGAGGCGCTCAGGCTGATTCCGGCGAACCGCGTGGGCAGGCCCGAAGAAGTGGCTGCCGTGGTCAGTTTTTTAATGCAGCCGGATGCCGCGTATGTGACGCGTCAGGTCATTTCGGTCAATGGAGGAATGGCGTGAGCAACAATTTGTCAAAACGTCGGGTTGTAGTGACCGGCATGGCCGGTATCAGCCCGAGCGGCTGCGACTGGGCCAGTGTGCGTTCCAGTCTGCTGCGCTACCGGAATGCCGTCGTCGCGATGCCTGAGTGGTCTGACTATGAAGGCCTCAACACCCGGCTTGGCGCACCGGCGGCCGATTTCGATCTGTCGGAAAAATTCAATCGCAAATCCATGCGCAGCATGGGGCGGGTTTCGGTCATGGCCACCCGCGCTTCCGAGCTGGCGCTGCTGGATGCGGGCCTGCTCGATGCAGAGCTGATCAAAAGCGGACAGATGGGCGTTTCCTACGGCTCGTCAGCCGGTACGCCGAGTGCGATCGGCGATTTCGGACGCATGATGGAAGACAAGAGCACCAAGGGCATCAATGCCACGACCTACATCAAAATGATGGCCCACACTGCACCGGTCAATATCGCGGTGTTCTTCGGTATCACCGGTCGCATCATCACCACGTCCAGCGCCTGCACGTCCGGCAGTCAGGGTATCGGGTATGCCTATGAAGCGATCAGCAGCGGCAAGGCATTGGCCATGATCGCCGGCGGGGCCGAAGAATTGTGTGCCACCGAAGCCGCCGTGTTCGACACCCTGTTTGCCACCAGCGTCAAAAATGACACGCCAGACGCCACACCGCGCCCGTTTGATGTGTCGCGTGACGGACTGGTGATCGGTGAAGGTGCCTGCACGTTGGTTCTGGAAGAACTGGACCATGCCCGTTTGCGCGGTGCGCGCATCTACGCCGAGCTGGTCGGATTTGGTACCAACTGCGACGGCTGTCATGTCACCCAACCGAATTCCGGCACCATGAAAATCGCCATGCAGCTGGCCTTGACGGATGCCGGACTCGACCCATCCGACATCGGTTATATCAATGCACACGGCACCGGCACCCAGCAGGGTGACATTGCCGAAACACGCGCCACGGCGCACTTGTTCGGCAACCGCACGCCGATCAGTTCGCTCAAGAGTTATATGGGCCACACGCTGGGCGCCTGCGGCGCGCTGGAAGCGTGGATCAGCATCCAGATGATGCGTGAAGGCTGGTTCGCACCGACCCTGAATCTGGAGCAGGTTGATCCCGAGTGTGGTGAGCTGGATTACATCCGCGGTGAGGCAAGGACATTGCAGTGTGATTACGTCATGAGTAATAACTTTGCGTTTGGCGGAATCAACACGTCATTAATTTTCAAAAAAATGGATTGATGTGAAACCGGAATCTGCCAAACCGGTTGTGCAGATCAGTCTGCTCGATCTGGATAAAATCAGTGAGGATGCGCTCACGCCGTTTCTGGACTGGCTGAACCCTCTCGAGCTGGCGCGTTATGAGCGCTTCCAGCGGGTCTTGCGCAAACGACAGTTTCTGGCCGGACGGGTCGTGCTGCGCTGGTCGCTGATGCAGATGATGAACCTGCCCAGGCACGACATACAGTTAACTGAGCGGCCAGACAATGCACCGCTGCTGCAGCTCGATGGGGTTGAATTGACACCTGAATTCAGCCTGTCTCATACCGGTAACTGGGTAGCCTGCGCGTGGAGCACAACCACGCGCCTGGGTCTGGATATTGAAATGCTGGATGCCAAACGTGAACTGCAAGGCGTAGCCCGGCACAGTTTTTCGGACGATGAGCTGGCGTGGATGCAGCGTGCCCCCGATCTGGTTGCTGCATTTTATTTTCTGTGGAGCCGCAGGGAAGCGCGCTACAAGCTCACGCAAAACCACGTCAGTGCAGGCGTCGAGCATTGCCATGCGCTGTCCCATCCCGACCTGTCGATGGTATTGATGACGGAGGTGCCACTGGCTGAACCACCCCACTGGTCAGAAGTGGATTGGCACAAAATCAAGAAATGAATGGCAATACATTTTTGCCACAGACCGGTCCGGTCAGTTTCACCTCAATCCTGATGTCAGTGGCGCGACATTAAAAAAAATTAATATTGAAATCTGAACCGTCCTGGCGTTGCTTTGCGTCGGATTGGTCGTGCCTGGCCGGCAATATTTGAATGGTTATCTGAGCAAATCTATCCTAAATTACCTGTACCGTATCAGGCAGGATCGAAACAGCATGATTGAAAAGATAACTCTGCACAAAGCAAGTCTGTTTGACCTTGCCGGTCGCCAGGCAGCGGTGGCGTTTGTCTGCGGCCTGTTGTACCTGCAGGGTTTTGGTTTTACTGCCGATTCCCTGCTGCCGGTCTGCATGGCATCCTGTGGTCTGGCACTCGGCGCCATACTCCTGGGGCAGACAAAATATCTGGCCGGCATGGGCAGCGGTGTGGTTCTGGCCCAGTTGCTGTATGCACCAACCTCCATCTGGCTGGCGCTGATTCTGATCAGTGCCTGCCTGCTGCAATCCTTTTTGGGCGCCTGGCTGCTGTCCGCTTACAAAAAATTTGAACTCAAATTCGACGTGCCGCAAAGCTTTCTGGCGCTGTGTCTGGTCTGCCTGATTACCCCGGCAGTCAGTACGCTGCTGCTGTTGGCAGGGGACTGGCTGCAACTGATCAAACTTGATGAGCTTCATATCAATCAGTACTGGATGGGCGACAGCGTAGCGACCATACTGATGACCTCTCTGGTGCTGGTGTGGCGCTCAGCGCCGGACAACTGGAAAAATTCCGGACGAACCTTGGAAGCCGTGGTGCACTTTGCCGTTTATTTCATCGTCGGACAAATCATTTTCTTTGACTGGTTTTATGATTTGTTTGGCAATATCAGCCGTGGTTACTGGCTGTTCCCGCTGATTGTCATTGTTGCCGTGCGCATAGGCCGGCATGGCGTCATTCTTCTGGCGATCCTGACCGTGGTGCAGGCACTGTGCGGTGCTGCAGCGGGAAAAGGATTTTTCAGTCACGACTTTGAGCAATCGCACCTGATCAATCTGTGGAATTACTGTCTGGCCGTGGCGATGGTTGGCATGACTTTTTCGATCACACTGAAAAACCGGTCGAACATTGAACACAGTTTGCGCAAGGGTAAGGAGCAACTGCGCGAGGCGCAAAGCCTGGCGGCCATTGCTGACTGGAGTTGGGATATGCAAAGCGACCGGCATTTCTGGTCACCGGGGGTCTATGAATTTTATGGCCGCGATCCGGCACTGGGCCCGGCCGCCTTTCCTGAAGTGAAACAATACTTCACTGCAGAAAGCTGGGCCCGGCTGGAAGCCGCAGTGGCGGGATGTCGCCACACGGGGCGGCGTTATGAGTGCGAAGCGGAGGTAGTTCGACCCGATGGCGCACACCGCTGGATTACGGCACGCGGTGAGGTCGTGCGTGACGAACAGGGTAACGTCGTCAACATGTTTGGCACCGTGCAGGATATTACCGCGAGCAAACAGGCTCAGCTGAAGATCGCATCCAGCGAAGCAAATTTACGCACCCTGTTTGAAAATTCACCCACTGCCATGCTGATTATCAATTCGATCAGCGGCCAGATTCTGCAGGTCAACGACAATGCCGTGCGTCTGTGGGGTTATGAGCGGGATGAATACCTCAAGCTGACTATTCTTGATCTCACTTTCTCGAACGACAAATACACTTCTCAGGTGCGCATGGAATCGTTTGGCCGGGGCGAGTTTGAAAATTATTCCCGTTTTGAGAAACGTTATCTGAGAAAAAATGGCAGCCTGTTCTGGGCCGAAGTGTGTGTTGCGGTCGTCGCGGATGAATTTGGAAAGCCGCTTTACAATATCGGCAGCATCATCGACATCACTGAACGCAAGCAGATCGAACAGCAGCTCAGTCAACTGTCAATGACCGTGGAACAAAGCCCCGAGAGCATTGTGATTACGGACATTCATGCCAACATTGAATATGTCAATGAATCCTATTTGCGCAAAAGCGGTTACAGCAGGGAGGAACTGATCGGGCAGAATTCAAGCATGCTGCAATCCGGCAGCACGCCCAAAAGTACGTATGCGGCAATGTGGCAGGCGCTGACGCAGGGCCAGTCCTGGGAGGGGGAGTTCATTAACCGCAACAAGGACGGTTATGAATATACCGAACACGCCATCATCAATCCGATCCGGCAGGCCGATGGCAGCATCACCCACTACGTGGCGGTCAAAGAGGACATCACTGAAAAGCTGCGCTCCAAAATGCAGCTGCACCGGCTGGCGTATTACGATGATGTGACTGACCTGCCCAATTTTCTGATGATGCAGGAACATATCGATCAATCGCTGGTTCACACCAAAAAGGCTGAATCGTACGGCGCACTGATTGTTTTGAATATCGACCGCTTTCAAACGGTGCACGATGCCAATGGTCAGTTGGTGAGCAACCTGTTGCTCAAATCCTTGGGAGAACGGCTGGTGCAAACGCTGTATGCCTCGGATGTGGTAGCACGTATCTCCGGCGATGAATTCTGCATACTTTTGCCTGATCTGGATAATTCGCTGCAGCAATCGGCGCTGCTGGCCATGCAGGTGTCCAGGAAAATCCATCACTGCATGGTCAAGAGCTTTCATGTCGGCGGTACCGATGTGGTGCTCACCGCCTGTCATGGCATTACGGTATTTAGCGGGGTGGACGATGACAATCCGCATGAAATTGTGCGGCGCGCCAGCACGGCCATGCACCATGCCAAGTCGCGCGGCTATGAACAAAGCGTGTTTTTTGAAACGGCACTGGATCAGGTGGTACACAAACGCTTTGCCCTGGAAGGGGAGTTGCGTGCCGCGATCAATGGCGATGAACTGCGCATTTTTTTGCAGTCCCAGGTTGACTCGAGAGGTATCGTGCGCGGCGCCGAAGCCCTGATCCGATGGCAGCACCCGCGCCAGGGTTTGATCAGTCCGGCCCATTTTATCGGCGTGGCAGAAGAATCCAATTTGATTGTCGATATCGATAACTGGGTGCTGACCCAGGTGTGTCGGCGTCTGGCCAGTCTGCCCGAACTGTCGATCCGGATCTCGGTCAATGTCAGTGTGCGCCATTTTAACCAGGTCGATTTTGTGGCACAGGTGCGTCAGATTCTGGCATTGACCGGTGCCGATCCACAACGGCTGACGCTGGAAATTACTGAAGGGGTCGTGATCGACAATCTCGAGGATGTTATTGTCAAAATGAATGAGCTCGGCGCGCTCGGCATCCATTTTTCCATGGACGATTTCGGCACCGGTTATTCATCGCTGTCGTATCTGAAGCGCCTGCCGATCAACGAACTGAAAATCGATAAAAGCTTTATTCAGGAAGTGACGGTGGATTCGAATGATGCGGCCATGGTTGAAGGCATCCTGGCGGTGACCAGACATCTGCAACTGCGGGTCGTGGCTGAAGGTGTGGAAACGCTGGAACAGGCCGCCTTTCTGAATTCCCGCGCCCAGATTCTGCATCAGGGTTATCTGTACAGTGTGCCGGAACCGATGGAGTCGTGGCTGGCGGTTTATTTTTCGTCGCAGCCGGCCTATTCGTATAAATAATTCAGGCAGGCTTTGATTGTCTGTTTCAGTGTCGTAGGTTGGGATACAATCGTAGGCTGGGATGCAATCCCGGCATCAACGGTTGAAATGCTGGGATTGCATCCCAGCCTACGATTGCATCCCAGCCTACGACGCTCGCGGAAATAGAAAAGCAGCAGCGGGAAAACAAATTATTAAATTGAACAATTACATCTTCGCTCTGTTTATTCTGTTGTTTATGTATTGGCCTGCAGCCAGCGGCGCCTGGGCACAGGAGCTCATACCAGAAAACGCACCGACCCTGATTGGCGACCTGGGTTTCGGTGCCAATCATTCCCCGTCACCCGCACGCTCAAGCACACCGGAAAATCGGTGGATCCCCTATGTCAATGTCGAATACGGTCGTTTTTTCGGACGCATCGATACCTTGGGCGTTGACCTGGTTCCGGTTGGCAGCGGGGCCGTTGAACTGGTCACACGTTCCATCGATGACGGGTATACACCGGCAACCTCGATTGGAAATCTGGACCGGCGCAGATCTTCCGTACCGATCGGTCTGGGCACGCTGCAAACCATGTCGGCCGGTGCGGTGATGTTCAATGTCTACCACGATGTCAGTCAGTCGAAAGGCAACCTGGCGGATCTGTTATTTGCCGAAGAGCTGGATACGGACCATTTTTCTTTTTACCCGCAGATCGGCGCCGAATACCGTTCTGGCAGTTACGTCGACTACTATTACGGTCTGTCGGGGACCGATGCAGCACAGGTTAAATTGAACCGCTATGTGCCAGGCAGCGCGACCAATCTGTTCATCGATCTGTTCGCGGAAATCAAAATCAGCGGCAACTGGTACCTCAATACCAATCTGCGCAAAACCTGGTTTGATCAATCAATTACGGCAAGTCCTTTGGTCTGTCGGCATGGCACCACCGCCGGTTTCATTGCGCTGAGCTATCGCTTCGAATAAACGCGCACTGACTAACTGAACGACCTGCCTGCCTACCTGAATTTCGTGACAATCAATGCCGCATTGCTGCCGCCAAAGGCAAACGAATTGGACATGGCAGCCGTAATGGGCTGGTTGCTGCGTCCCTGTACCGGAACATAGTCCAGATCGCACATCGGGTCAGGCTCAGTCAGAAAGGCAGTAGGCGGAATCGACCCCGAGCGTAATGCCTGTACCGTCAAAACAAATTCAAGTGCCGCCGCCGCTCCCAGTGCATGGCCGTGTACCGATTTGGTCGAACTGATCATCAGGTTGTTGGCATGGTAACCAAATACCCGTTTGATTGAATCCGTTTCGGTCAGGTCGCCGGCCGGTGTGCCGGCGCCATGGGCATTGATGTAGGCAATATCCGACCTTGACAGCCCCGCTGTGGTCAGCGCCATTTCCATGGCGCGCGCCTGTCCTGCCGGATTGGGATTGGTCATGTGGGTTGCATCGTTGCTCGATCCGTACCCGGCCAGTTCGGCCAATATGGTTGCGCCGCGCTCCTGTGCCGAGGACAGTGATTCAAGCATGACGGCCGCTCCGGCTTCACCCAGCACCAGACCGGTGCGATTGGCTGCGAATGGCCGACAGGACTGTTCAGGCTGAGCCGGTCTGGCTTTGGCCAGTACCCGCATCGATTCCCAGGCCGACACAATACCGAACGTCAGCTGCGCTTCCGAACCGCCGGCCAGAATGCGATTGGCGTAGCCATGACGGATGTGGCGATAGGCTTCACCGATGGCCTGCGCTGACGACACGCAGGCACTGCTGTAGGTATTGACCGTGCCACCGAAACCGCATTTCATGGCAATCTGGGCAGCCGGCGAGTTATTCATTCCTGCAATAATGGACAGGGGCCGGACTTGATTTTTTCCCTCGATGAAAAGATCGACATACGAATTTTCCAGCGTTTGCGCGCCGCCGATACCGGTGCCCCAAAAGACCCCGCTGTTTTCAAGCAAGGTCGATTCCTGGGAGATGCCGGATTGACGCAGCGCTTCACTGGCGGCAATCCAGCCGAGCATGGCAAAGCGATCGAACAATGACAGTTCAGCGCGCTTGACCATTTCCGGCAACTGGAATTTGATCTGGGCCGCGACGCAGTGTTCAATTTTCCGGTTGATCGACAAATTGAGATAGTCTATGCCGGATTGGCCGGCAAAGGCCTGTTCAAAGTTTTTGTCTGCACCCAAACCAAGTGCAGAAATTGCACCGAGTCCGGTGATCACAACGCGTTCCATTATGCGGTTTTCTCCGCAGCCAGTTTGATATATTTGTCGATATGGTTGACGATATCCTGTACCGTCACCAGGCTGGGACGTTCATCCCCGAGACTGATTTTAAATTCTTCTTCCAGATCAAAAATCAGTTCCATTATCGACAGCGAATCGGCGCCCAGAGATTGCAGTTCCGTCTCGGGTTGCACTGTGTTGATATCGACTTCAAGTCGTTCGGCCAATAATTTGGCGGTTGTTTCAAAGGTTGTCATAAATCGCGTATTAAAAATGAATGTCAGGTTCAGGCAGACTTGAGTAATGCTTCGGCCGGGCAGGCAAAATACTGAAAAAATGCCGTGGTCTCGGCGGCGACTTTTTCTTTTTCGTTATCCAGGGTAATGATGTGATAACTGTCATTGAGAATAATTTTTTTCCTGTATTCAGACCCGATACCCATTTCAACCAGATCGGCACTGCGGGTGCTGGCTACATCATCTTCTTCGGCGTGCATGATCAATGCAGGCGATGTCACACGATGCAGATTCTTTTTGACCGTCCTGATCAGTCTGTGTGCCTGGAATATGCCTTCTGCTGACAGGTGCGATGCGCCCGCTGCCGAGGAACTTTTCACTTTCATTTCCCGCTCTATCCAGGTGCGCAGATTTTTGTTTTTCAGGCCAAACGGATAACGTTCCCGGTACTTGTACAAATAACGTATCGGTGTGTAGTAGGCCAGGGGCAGCAGGAAGCTGTATCTGGGCAGGCTCCAGCCATCGTAATACAGTGTGGTTGCCAACAGCGACAGCGCTGCAATTTCATCACCGCGATCCATGGCAAGGCGCAGCGCCAGTACCGCGCCGATGCACAGTCCCACTACCGATACCGACTCATGGTTTTTTTTAAGCGCGTCAAATTGCTGCTTCACTTCTTCGTACCACTGTTCGCTGGTGGTGGTTTTGAACGAACTGCTCTGGCCACTGGCGTAGCCGTAACCGGGTATGAGCGGAATAACGACCGTGTAACCTGCCTTCTGCAGTTTTTTTCCGACAAACTGCATTTCGAGCGGGTTGCCAAGCAAACCATGCAGTGCCAGAACTGCATGCGAGCCACCGGGTAATTCTAACGATTTCATTGATTGTTTCCTGTGCCTTTGTTAATAGTCGGGATAATTCGGAATTCTTACGGTATCTGCATCATAGTCGCCCTTTTCAGCCTGTGTGTGACAGGCGTCACAGCGACTTAGCGACAAAACGTTTTTGTTTCCCTTGATCATTATATTTGGGATGTCATGATGCTTTCTGCTGATGTACCGTACTTCGGTAATGCGTAACGGCGCGTCGCTGTCTTTGGTGGAAGCGGTAATCGATCTGGCCCGTTTGAAGTAAGACTTCTCGGCCGAATTGGCCAGTGCATACGCAAGAATGTCCTGCAGGGTTTCCTTGTCGAGATCAGCCACTTCGCCGAAATGATTATGCAACCCTGCCGGGGTGAGCAATTTTTCCCATGACCTGGCCGGCAGCAGGCCCGGCTGATAGGCAATATGGCAGGAAGAACATTCTGTTTTGTAGGCCTTGTTGTCGACCGGCCGCACGCCATCCATGTGATTGAAGCTGATCATCCATTCAAGAAAAGTGTCGCTGGCCATTGCGGCGCCACTGACTGAACTCAGTGTGATTAACATCAGTGCTGTTGAAATCCATTTTAGAAACTTCATTTATTTTCCTGGTTAGTGCTCATTGGTACTACTGTGTCATCAATCTAAAAAATCAATTTTTATTCCGTCGTTACCATGATGGACGTAGGCTGGGATGCAATCGTAGGCTGGGATGCAATCCCAGCATTTCAACCGTTGATGCTGGGATTGCATCCCAGCCTACGACGCATCCCAGCCTACGACGTTTCATTTATTTTCCTGGTTAGTGCTCATTAGTCAGTGCTTGTTAAGTAGGTCAGAATGTCGCCTTTTTCCTGTGCCGTGCATTCTCGCGACCAGGCCCATTCGCAATTCCGTTTAAACCATTTATCCATTTTATTGATGTCGGTGTATCGTTCCGGATTCACTTTGGACGACATGGGTTCAATGACTTTTTGCGTGGTGGCATGTTGGCCTGATTTTTTGGGGTCGGTACCGTGACAGGTGATGCAGGCACGTTTTTCACCATCCCTGTTCACGACCACGGTGTTCCAGTTTTTTTTGCCCTGTTCGGCAGAAAAATTGGCCGCACCGTCGGTTTTGAACTGGGCAAATTCGGCATCACTGGCCCCACTTGCCCAGGCGGTGGCGCTCAGTCCGGACAGGCAGCAGCACAGCAGCGCATATTTTTTCATTGTTCTGGTCACCATGCCATTTTCACTCCGATCAGCATGATCACCGCGCCGGCTTCAGCCTGGGCCGAATGACTTTTTGCCGGCGCCTTGCTGATGGCCTGGGCCATGATCAGTGCGCCGCTGCCGGCCAGCAGCCAGTGCTGCGTATCGGGATCGGACAGGCCATCGGCAAACAGATGCATATCCTTCCAGTGAAACAGTAATCCGGTAGCGACGGTGGCCAGTGCCAGTGCGCCGGTGGTTCGTCCCAGAGTCTGGTGCACGCCGTGCGTCGGTGCCGGTTTGTTGGCGCAGTTGGTCTCGCAGGAACTGGGCGCAGTCAGTGCCGTTGCCATGGAAGTCAGCAGCGTTGCAACACCCAGGTACTCATGTGCTTTGTTGGTGGTCAGCCATGGTTCTTTGAAATCATCCTTGCTGCTGCCTGGCGGCACAGTGGTATTGAGCGGTGTGGCCACGGCAGTATCGAGCCCGTTGGCGTTGACGTCAGCAAGAGGCGAGCTGTCTTGCTGCTCCGCGTTCATCGCGACGTAGGAATCTGCCAGAATGGTCTGCGAGTAAGACGTCCCGGATACAGCGGTGACGGTAAAAATGAGCGCGAACCTGATTAGATAATGCATGAACTTCCCTGTTAGGTTGAACTGACGAAAATGATGATAAAAACGCTGATAAGCCGGTCGTTAATCGATATTCTTCCTGCCGGTCAACATCGCTTTGACGAGATTTTCCCGATGTTGCACACTGCCTGAGACCACGCCCAGAAGATGCAGGCCAACCAGTACCATGCCAATGTTGACCAGCCAGGCATGCAGATGTCGAATCAGAAAGCTGGTCTGGTCACTGATCTGACTGGCTGCTGCAACTAGCGGACCATCAAAATCGATGCAGGCCAGAGTCAGCAATCCGGTTAAATAAAGCAGGCCCAGCAGCCCCAGCAGAGCAAACACCATCAGCGCACCCAGCGGATTGTGTCCAACATAGTGGCGCGGTGCTGTGCTGCGTAAAGTGCGCAGGTACTGCACAGTCTCTTTACCGGTAAACATAAACGATGCGAAGCGGGCATATCTGCTGCCGACTACGCCCCACACCAGTCGCACGACCAGCGTGGCGCAGAGAAAGTAACCGATGAGAACATGCAGGTGTCCAAAACGGTATTTTGCGCACAGATAGGTCGTGACAACGCCCAACACCAAAGTCCAGTGAAACAGTCTGATCAGACCATCCCAGACAACAATGTGCCCATCGGACTGATTCGGATTGTCGGTGTGGTGCTGTTGCATGGGTCGTGGTTCGCTCGTAATTCAATAATGGTCAGAAGAATAATCCAGGGGCAAAATTGCAGGCCCAGATCAATCAATAGCAAGTCTGATGCCATGCCGTGCGAGGTGCGCAAAAGTGGGGGAATGGGTGATTTGCCCGGATAATGCGGCTTTAATCCCGGAATTCGGCGTCAGCAGCGAAGACGGTGTTCAGACTTGCTGCAAAGGTCGTGAACAATAGTTGCAGTTGGTGTGCAAAAAATCGTGCGCAAGCTGGGCGTTGCCCGTTACGGCTTTTGACATGGATAGCCACTGTCCAGTTGCATGACCACGATAATCCGATGGTCAACGGCACAATGGGATACGTAACCAATTGCGCCCGGTGTAATGGAAACAAAACGGATCACAGCTTCTTCAGAGTCAAAGACATGAGGCGGTAAAACACCCTGAAAATACATGCCACTCCAGTAGTCTTCCAGTTCTTCCGGACTGTGCTTCAATACCTGTGACGAAAACGCGCGGCGCAGCGGATGCGTTACCGGCAGGTTGAGCGCCTGGATCCGTCGGCCATCGTCCCAGAACTGCTTTTTGGCTTTGAAAATCAGGCTGAGTTCATCATGGGTGAGTTTGGCCGGGACCGCGCCTGGTGCCATGATGATGGCGATCCCCGGTTCCGCATGCACACCGGCTCCGGGCGTCAGGAGCCATACCAGCAGGATGAGTTGGCTGAGCAGTCGCATGCCGCAATTCAGAACAGCACACTGACCGAGGACAACAATCCCGAGTCATTGATCGGTTGATTGATGCCGTGGATGAGTTCGGCCTTCAGGGAGACAGCGCGACTGTAGCGATAATTGATACCGAGCACGCCAAGTCGGGTATCACTTTGGCCCGGCCCATTGCTGACAGATTCGATGCGTCCCACGGCAAACAGCCTGTCGCAGACTGGTGCTACCGCCTGAAAAAATCCGCCTTTGATATCGTATTGCGAGCCCAGACTGGAAAAGCGCCAGGCACCTTCGGCGCTGAGTTCAATGCCGTTGGATGTCCAGACAAAATCCGCACCCAGCAACTGCTCGTTGGCGCCCGTTGCACCGGTAATTTCATAGCTGGCATAGGAAACCCCCACCTGCAGACTGTCGCTGACCGGCAGATTCAGTCGTGCGCCATAGGCTTCATTGAACTGCCCTTCTGCCGAATCCGGTCTGATGTCGGTACCGATCGATGAATACAGCATGTAGTCGGCCGGTACGCCTGCAATGGAAATATTGCCCAGCGCCATACCGCCGGTAATATGTTCGGGAAATACATTGACCGTGATCAGGGGGCGCGAAGTGGTCCAGACCAGCGGATCGGCGTGCAGCTGATTCCATCGTCCTATGGGAGTCAGAAATTTTCCGGCTCGAAAAGTGACAGCATCATTGATGGTGTAGTCAAAGTAGAGTCGTTCTATGGACAGAAAATTCTGACCATTGTCTTGGGCCTGCTCGTCCGCTGACAGCGGGTTCTGGTTGTCGACTTCAGAAAAAAACTTGAGGCGGGATTCATTTTGCCACCACACAAACATACTCAGATGGGACAGGGAAGTGTGGGCGTTTCCCGGTCCGGAATTTTGCAGATCCTGATACTGCAGCGAGGAATAGCCACCGACTGTGAAGCCGCTGTCGCCGAAGCGGTAGCCGGCACCGAGCTGGTAGTCGGGCCTTGAATCGGGCCTTGAATCCGGCTGGTTATCATCGGCAGCAATCGCCGGACCTGCAGTTAACAATAACGCTACACACACCAATAAAATATTTTTTGTGCAAACCTTTATGGTCACATACGCTGCCATTACGCTTCCCTCTCTATATAAGCCATCATATACTACACGGGTGACTATTCAAAAAACATTACTGCGTGCATTTCTCGTCATCGGGCTCGTGCCAGCCATGGTTCTGGCGGGTCTGGCCTTTTTGACTGCACAGGATGCAATGCAATCTGAAATTGAGCACGGCCTTGCTGCTCAGGCCGAGGCAATCTCGTCCAATATCAACCGCATCATGTTTGAACGTCTGCAGAATGCGGCAACCTGGAGCACGCTGGAAGTCATGCAGGACATGCAGGTGCAGGACGTCGATAAACGGTTAAGCAATTTTCTGGCCAAGCTTAACAGCGGTTATGGCGGCGTCTATTCCAATCTGAAGGTGCTGGACCGGCACCGGCTTATTGTCAGCAGCAGCGATCCCGCGGAGATCGGCAAGGTCGCCGCTGCAGCACCGGCGTGGCAAACCCTGAATCTGGCAGGCGCGAATTTAACTCTGGACGCACCGGTCAACATCAGCGCGTCTGGCGTGGCTGGACAATCCAGACTAACGATCAGGGCACCGATCAATTCGCCGTTCAATTCAGACCCGCTGGGTGAACTGGCGCTGGATTTTAACTGGGAACAGATCAACGCCCTGCTCGACAATGCCGCTTCCGATCTGCGCATGGTGGCGCTGGTGGATTCAGAGGGAAAAATTGTTGCCGCGTCGCGAACCCTGCGAACGGCTGGCCTGTTGAACGGTCGCGCGCTGGCCGGCTGGCAACTTACGGCCGACGCGCGCGGTGCAATTGTGCGCAGCGGCGCTCCGGTGTGGGCCTCTGCTGTCGTGGTCGGCATTGGTCGTCCGGTGAATTTTGCAGGATTTAACGGGGCAGGATTAAGCACGCTGGTGATACAGCCTGAAAGCGAAGCACTCTCACCGGTACGCCGCATTGCGCTGATTTCCATCGCCATGCTGGGGGGTATCGTTCTGTTGACGTTTGGCGTGGCCAACAAAGTCAGCGCCTTGCTGGCCAGACCAATTACCGCTCTGACAGCCCTGACCAAAAATTACAAACTGGGCCAGAAATCGCTCACCGCCCAGGCACTGCCGGACCTGGCCGAAGGTGAACTGGGTGAGCTGGAACTGGCTTTTATCCAGATGGTGCAGGACATCGATCTGGCGCAACGCGATCTGGTCAGAGCCTCCAAGCTGGCCATGGTCGGTGAAATGGCATCCATCATTATTCATGAAGTCCGTACGCCTTTGGGCATCATCAAGTCATCGGCCCAGATGCTCAAGCGGGAAAGCGCACTGTCTGCCGAAGGAATGGAGTTGACCGGTTTTATTGAGAGCGAAACGGAACGACTGAACCGGCTGGTCTCCTCCATGCTCGACAGTGCACGTCCGCGCGGCCTCAACCCGGGCCCGACCGACCTGCATGGTCTGTTGCACCAGAGCGGCATCCTGCTTGGCTCTCAACTTGAAAAAGCGCAGATTGAAATCAGCGAAGAGTTTGACGCTGTCGATCCGATCATTGACTGTGACGCCGAACAGATCACCCAGGTCTTGCTGAACCTGATCATGAATGCGCTGCAGATTTTGCCGCCGGGCGGAAAAATTCTGCTCACCACTTATCAGGTGCGGGACCATCATGATGGCGCGCCCTCCGATTCAATTTTTATTGCCGTGTCAGATAATGGCCCGGGGATCGCGCCTCTGGACAGAGAACGTATTTTTGACGCTTTTTTCTGTCGCCGCGATGGTGGAATCGGTTTGGGTCTTGCCATCGTTCAGCAGATTATTCTGGCGCATCATGGCCGCATTGAAGTCAGTCAAAGCAAACTCGGTGGCGCCTGTTTTACAATCCAGTTGCCGAAGAGGGCAATTGATCTGAATGAGAAATCAAAATGAATCAACGTTACGTTCTGGTGGTGGATGACGAACAGCACATGCGCCGGGTACTGGAAATCATGCTGCAAAAGGCTGGACATCTGGTGGTTGCTGCAGAAAATGGCAGACAGGCGCTGGACATGTTGGGCAGCAAACAGGTTGATCTGGTCATTACCGATATCCGCATGCCGGAAATGAATGGCATTGAATTGCTGGCCCATCTGCGCAGCAGCGGTAATGAAGTGCCCGTCATTGTCATCACCGCGCATGGTTCCATTGAATCTGCCGTTGAAGCCATGAAGTACGGTGCGTCCGATTATATTCTGCGACCGTTCGATATCGATGCGCTGGAATTGACCATTGCCCGCCTGCTCAATGAAGCCACGGTAATGCGTCAGAATCATTTTATGCGCGAAGAGCTCAACCGCGGCTGGGATACGTTCATCGGCACCAGTGCGGCAATGCAAAGCATTTATGAGCAGATTCGTCAGGTCGCTCCCACCAGAGTGTCCGTAATGATTTCCGGTGAAACCGGTACCGGCAAAGAACTGGCTGCGCGCGCCATCCATAACGCTTCCGGGCGTGCTGACAAGCTGTTTGTGGCCATTAACTGCGCCGCCATTCCTGCCGAAATGCTGGAAGCCGAACTGTTTGGGTATGAAAAAGGGGCATTTACCGGTGCCAGCAAGGACCGGACCGGCAAATTTGAACTGGCCGATGGCGGAACAATTTTTCTGGATGAAATTACCGAGATGCCGCTGGCACTGCAGACCAAGCTGCTACGCTTTTTGCAGGACAGCCGGCTTGAACGACTGGGAAGCAACCGCCAGATTCAGCTGGATATCCGGGTTATCGCAGCGACCAATCGCAATGCCCGCCAGTCCATCAGTTCAGGCAATCTGCGTGAAGACCTTTACTACCGGCTAAGTGTGTTTCCCCTCAACCTGCCACCGCTGCGGGACAGAAAGGAAGATATTCATGATCTGGCTTTGCACTTTATTGCCAAACACAGTGCGCGCGCCATCGATGGGATTTCTGATGCAGTGCTGGCGCACCTGAAAACCTATCACTGGCCAGGCAATGTGCGTGAACTGGAAAACATGATGGAACGGGCCTTGATCCTGTGTGGTACCGGAGGGCTCAAGGCCGAACATTTTCCAATTGAAATCGAACCCAGAATCACTGCGCCGCAGAATTCAGCTGCACCGGCCGCCGTTGCGCTTTCCCAACCGGGTTCATTGATTGAGGCCGTTGAGAAATTTGAATCCGGATTGATCATGCAGGCACTTGAGCAGGTAAAGGGCAACAAGCCCAAGGCTGCCGCTCTGCTGGAAATCAGTGAAAGAACGCTGTGGTACAAATTAAAGAAATACTGGCCCAAAGACAATGAGTAGGCTGGGATGCGTCCGTCATGGTGACGACGGAATTAAAATTAAGTTTTTACATTGCACCCTAGTAGTCAGTCAACCTAATTTCTGTAGTTAGAAATTGATGGATTTTTTTGTCTGGCAAGGCGTGAGGACGCCGCTTAGCTAGCTAAGCAAGGACGA
>Ga0316224_1001890_pt1 | contig 20900 bp, 22 predicted proteins | sample TBH18013metaG_FD_206254 | JGI IMG/M metagenome (GOLD analysis project Ga0316224, IMG submission 206254) | Freshwater microbial communities from Trout Bog Lake, Wisconsin, USA - TBH18013 | ecosystem: Environmental > Aquatic > Freshwater > Lake > Hypolimnion/Profundal zone | place: USA: Wisconsin... | reverse complement strand
GACAGCGCGTTTTATAACCGCCGGCGAACGGGACCGTAAAGATCCCCATGAGCCCTCTATCGACCTACCATCAGTAGTCTTGGACCTAACAAATCCGTTTTCGGGCGTAGATGCAGGGTTACTCTAAAATGGATTTATTTGGTACGATTCTAAGTATCGCAAGGTTCGGTATAATGATCATCAACATAACTGCACAGGATATGTGGGACGAGTTTGTGTATTATCGCAAGTCTGGTAGACCAGTAACTGCATTCAAACACATTCGCCAGTATGGTGATCCAGCTGAATGGGAAGGACTCATTGCCGGAATTGCACATCACAAGTACGATGTAAAGATTGGTGACATTGTAAAAGTTCCAGGAACTGAAATAGAGTTCGTGTGGGAGCAATCGCTCGATGCGATGTTCAATACGTCATCGGACTGGACTACCCCCCGAAAACGGATTCATTCGGTCTAAGGTAGATAGTAGTAAGGACTCATAGTGTTAGCTGGTTACCAGCGGTTGTATGAGATAGATAGTTGCGCAATGCAGAAGGTGGGGCAACTATCATAGGAGAAAACCTATACAGAAAAACCAGAGTATTCAAAAACAGGTTGGAATACATGATACAGTGCGAGGAGGTGCACGGTAAACAGACAAAGAACTCTCAGAACCTAAACAGGTGTTGAGATTAATAATCGGTAGAGGAGAACCAACCTCATTAAAAAAAGGCTACAAGAGGAGCATACCTCATAAATAAACCAGAGTACTCATTCGTGGGAAGGAGTACATGATACGGTGCGAGGCGGGGCACAGTAAACTACACAACTCTCAGAACCTAAACAGGTGTTGAGAAAAGTCAGGTACGGAGCAATCAAAGGACGATGGTCAGGTAGGATTGCACAAATCTACGCGAGGAGGGGCGGAGATTAATTACTTTGTAATTTTTTCCTTGTATGTTCCCACCTGAAAACGGATTGGTTAGGTACAAGGTATATAGTAGTAAGAGACCATAATTATAACAAACAATTAAGACTTAAACAATGTCGAAGTACGAGGATGTCAGCACGAATCTCATTTCTCTTGCGCTGGAGATGATTGATATCGGAGAGAAGGTTGGGAAGATGAAGACTACTGACATGGACGCAATGATTATCACTGCATTTCCCGACTCCAAGCGTATCAACAGTACTATGAAGAAGATTTTGGCTATCGAAGATATGGTCGCAACTCTTCGTCAGAGTATTGCGAAGGCCAGTCTCAAGTCTATGCAGGAAGATCCGACCGAACCAGAGACGAAGAAGACTACGAAGGCTGTCAAGGATGAGCCCAAGATTGAGCCTAAGAAGTCGGTTAAGTCTGTGAAGGAGGAGGAGACGAAGCCTGAGCCGAAGGCAAAGAAGGAGAAGGATGCGAAGCCCGAGCCGGTTGCAAAGAAGAGTGCACCAAAGGATGATGCCGATTCTGATGGAGATAGTGCAATCTCTGACACAAAGCCACTGCATGTTCGCCGTAAGAAGATCCCTAAGAACATCAAGACTCTTGTCTGGAATGAGCACATTGGGTCTCCTCTGAAGGAGGGTATGTGCTGCTGTTGCAAGAAGGAGAAGATAGACTCCAATAACTTCCACTGTGGCCATGTAGTCGCTGAAGCTAAGGGCGGAGATCTGACGGTTCCGAATCTCCGTCCGATCTGCCCACCGTGTAATTCATCTATGGGAACTCGCAGCATGCAGGAGTTCGCAAAGGAGTTCTTCGGACGCACTGTCTAAACATAAATAGAAACATAACTAAATCCAAAAACAAAATACAATTTTTTCATTGTAGGGTTCCAGTTGAAAATGGATTGGTTAGATTCAAAAGTCTTAGAATGTAAGATGACTACCGTATACAACAACCTCAGGGGATTTACTGTACATACTGGCAATGGTATTATTCCAATAGATCAGCTAACGGATTCGGGAGTCGCATTTATTCGTCACACACCCCAATGTCAGGGGACAACTATGAGGTGGAGTTGGATAGATAATTCCGGAAATTTATGGGCCACAGACCCATTTCGGGTTGATGGGATAAGACCAAACCAGATAAAAAAGATTAAGAATGGTATTAATCGTATCATCCCAGATGAATGTATTCGGAAGATTCAAACAGGCGAGTGGATATTGTCAACTGCACACGATGGAAATCCAGAAGGTAATTGTATTGAAAAGGTTCATTCGGTATTTATAACTTATGTTTCGATGTATATTGAAAACGAGAACATGTTGCAAACTCTAATTAAAAAGAAGGATTAGTTCGGTAAATATCGCTATATAATCATCTAAGTATAACATGATCCCTTAGCTCAGTTGGTTAGAGCATCTGGCTGTTATGTATGCAGTAGGCACCGGAAGGTCGTAGGTTCAACTCCTACAGGGATCGTTTTTATAACTGTAATTAATAATGGTAAAAGGTGGATCAGACGATTTCTTCAAACGAGCAGCAGCTCATTCATTGAGGCCCACCATAGTAAACAAAGACAGCAACTTCGTCGTCATCACTTACTGGTGGGGTCGTGGAAACCTGAATAAGAACACTCAGCGTCCTTGCCCGGAGGATTTGAAGGAAGGCGAGCCCCTTACTCGCCAGCCTATTCTGTACGAGAAGATGATCCAGAACTGGGAAGACGCCTGTCGCAAACACGGATGCAACTTTTTAGCCGAAGAGTATCCTGAGTTTGCAGTCAAGGGTGGATACCAGCACGCCATCAACTTCAAACCCTACTTCATTGAACTTGCACTGGCCGCATCGTATCCTCGCGGAGTACTGTACATTGACGGAGATATGGAGGTACTGGTGTATCCTGGCGTATTCGATATTCGCGACATCGATTACATGGCTCGTGGTTGGAATACCGATTCACGGCCGGGTTTAGGGCGTAAAAAGGGTCTGGCATGCTTTGATCCCTTTGTTTTTGAAATGTCAGGGGGTACTATGTTCTTTGGAAACACGAAGGGTGGTCGCGATCTACTGGAACTATGGCAGAAAGAGACATCCAAACATCCAGGAAAGGCCGATGATCGTATTTTGTCGATGGCCATCATGCTCCATAATGCACTTGCACCACTAACTACTATCCAGTTACCCATTGAATACTTATGGCTTGATCTATCGTACGGTCCCGAAGTGCCACTTGTCAAGGGTCGTGATTTCGAGCACCCGGTAATTTCGCACCCTGAATGTTTAACCGGAGAAGATCGTGCAACATCAGAAGGAGCGGCGGCGAATCGGTACCCGCGCGCCTACGATCGGTATGTTTCCGACTTTCTGTACTGCGATTGGCAGACGGTTTTCGAGTACATCCACTTCGAGAAGAAGAGCCAGATCGGTCCTTTCCGCAAATACTTTGATTGGATGGAGGAGAAGGGATTGGTGGATATCGTACCCTTTTCGCAAAAGTACGGCAAGAACTTCAACAAGATCGCGGCAGTCAACGAGAAGATGATGGGTGAAATGAAGATCAAGGTGCGTAACCAGGTAGTTTTCTTGAGTAAGGAAGATTTAGAGACTACTTCTCTACACAAGGTAGAATCAGAGCGCGAAATTTTCCCCTTGGCACTATTGTACCTGGCTAATAAACAGCATGTAGTGTATGTTCCCACCGGAACTCGCAGTGTAAAGACAGTGGTAGGCAAAGCTGTTGATGATGAACTTGAATTTGTGACGAAGAATGTGAACAAGGAAGAAATTTCAAAGGCACGACCCAAATACTATTTGGAGCTGGATCATGACTATCCGATTTATTTTAGCCCGAAGAGTCGGGTACTGAAACATCTGTTGATGATGTCTGATTCAGTAGAGAATATGCAGAAAGTGTTTAACAGTTCTTATTTGTTCTTGACCCTCATCCGATGTGGATGGGTTTAATTAATTAGGCCTTAGAAGCCTGGCGAGACGCAGAGCGGCGGGTCTTGCGCGCACCGCCCTTCTTCATGGAGGCTGAACGCTTGACGGACGCAGAGCGCTTGCCGCCCTTACGAGTAGATGCTGAACGCTTGACAGATGCGGAACGCTTGGCCATTTTTATAAAGACAACCAGAAGTTATTCGTACCCGTTTAGTTAGTAAATTCGTATTAGTAATTAATGTGTGGGATCTGGGCATATATAAAGAAATCACAATCCAATATCGCGGTCCCAAGACTCCACGATGTTGTAAAGGTTCGAGGTCCAGATTCAACGAACATCTTTTCGTCTTCCAACTATCACCTGGTATTTCATCGTCTGGCAATTCATGATCTTTCGATGGCGGGAGATCAGCCGTTCGTAGTAGATTTGGACGGGGGCAGGAAGTTCGTGTACATGTGCAACGGAGAAATCTATAATTACGACCAGATCATGACAGGACTACTCTTTGAAATTACTCCCCAATCTAAATCCGACTGCGAAGTTATTGGACACTTGTTCAAACTATTCAACGAAGATTTCGAAAAGGTGGTGAGAATATTGGACGGAGAGTTTGCGATATTTGGGATAGTTATTAAGGACGAAGAAGTAGAAAGGGTGGTGGCAGCGCGGGATCCGTATGGCGTAAGGCCAATGTACTGGGCTTCAAATGCAAACGCGGTGGTGTGCAGCTCTTTACTTGCCGGAATCCCGATAGGAATGTCTGCCAGGCATTTTACGCCGGGATACTTTATTGACAACAACCTTATGAAGAAATATTACAGTCCGCATATTCGGTCGGTACTAACCACACACGAAATGATAGTCAATTCTGTTGTGCGCAGTGTTTCGAAGCGGATGTCCACGGATCGTCCAATGGGGTTCCTTCTTTCAGGAGGACTGGATTCAAGTTTGGTGGTGGCAGTAGCTTCGCGCATTTTGAAAATCCCGGACGTCCGAACATTCAGTATCGGTATGCCGGGAGGAACAGATTTGAAGTATGCTCGAATGGTGGCGGACTTTTTGGGAACGAAACATACCGAAGTACATTTCAGTCCGCTCCAAGGAGTATCGGTGCTCAACCAAGTCATAAAGGCTACAGAGACGTACGACATAACTACCATACGTGCATCCACCGGTCAGTTCTTACTGGCCAAATACATATCGGAAAACACGGACATCAAGGTGATACTGAATGGCGACGGAGCTGATGAGGCGCAGATGGGGTACCTTTACAACTACTTCTATCCGAACTACGAGGCGGCGCACGCAGACAGTTTGCGATTACTCGACGAGATTCATTGTTTTGATGGATTGAGAGTGGATAGATGTTTGGGATTTCATGGATTAGAAGCGCGCGTTCCTTTTCTTGATCCCGATTTTGTAGGTGTGTGTCTGTCCATCCCCGTAGAATTGCGAGTACCTACACCCGAACGAATGGAGAAACAGTTTATCCGCGAAGCGTTTGATATGATACATCCGGCAATACTTCCTCACGAAGTTCTTTGGCGAAAGAAAGAAGCGTTCTCGGACGGAGTATCGAAAGTCGAGGAATCATGGTCGGATATAATCAAGCGATCGGTGAGTTCGCAGCGCATAATTCGGAAGGAGCACTTACAACCTACAACGCCCGAAGCAGCGTACTATCGCGAAATATTTGACCAGACATTTCCAGGCCAGTACCATATTGTACCGCACTACTGGCTTCCAAAATGGACTGATGCAACTGATCCGTCGGCAAGAACTTTAAAGCTTCCTGTGACTAATCAGTAATGGAGGATATGTTTCCTCATAAAGACGATATTGATTACACGAAATTACAAACTACCGAAGAGGGATCTTACAGTATAACGAGGCGCCGCGATGCTGAAAACATCGTAGGAATTATCAAAAATATTGTTCCAGAATACGGTGATAAAAGCATCACGGATGCAACTGGGTGTATTGGCGGCGACACTCTGAATTTTGCGGCAATGTTTCGTGAAGTGCACACGATAGAGTTAAACGCTGAGAACTTCGAAGCATTAAAGAACAATGTGGGGGTCTATGGCTTCTCTAATATTTCCCTTTATCATGGTGATTGCACAGAGGTTTACAAATGGGCCTCCGATGTCCTCTACATTGATCCTCCATGGGGAGGACCGAACTATCGCAATTACACAACCCTCAATTTGTATCTCGGCGAAACGAGACTGGACGAATGGTTAGAGGATGTATTGTCTGGTCCGTACAGACCATCATACATCTTCTTGAAAGTACCGTTTAATTACAGCTATAAACCATTACAGTTTCTGAGCAATGTAGAAACAATCAAAATATTCAGAATCAGAACGTATATGTTAGTATGCGTAACAGTGAGTTAATCCAGGGAAAAATCCGTAAATTCACGCAAGTACATTCCACTCTTACCTTTCAATGTGATCTTTTGAAGTTTTTCAAGTTCTCGTTGCAGGGATGGACTTATTTGCTTCTTCTTTTTCTTCTTAGGCAAATAGCTCATAATCAGATCAACAATACAGTCCGGCAACTCATCCTTAATGCTTTGCGGAAGGAACATCCCTTATTTTGACCCCGAGATAATATACTTAAATGGGGAATACATAGTACAATTAATGGGATCTTGTAAATCTAAACAGGTAAGGATTCTGGAACCTGCCGAACCAAAGCAGAAGTGTACGAATATTACTTGTGGTAAACCGGAATTTATAAAGGGTCTTTGTATAGATCATCATAACCGAGCAATCGCTGGATTTTACGGGCTTACTGGCTCGAAAAAGGTTACATTCAAAAGATGATAATATTCGTAAATTATGCAATATTTAAAAGTATATAGGTTACAATGCAGTCAGTTTCTACGGGTCCAACAGGTCCAGTTCAAAAATCAGATCTACAGTCTCTGGTTGCCGCAGCACAAGTTGCTCAGAACACAAAAACTATTACCGATACTGTCAATGATATCACAAAGACGGTTATAGCATACGCTACGAATGGAATTTCAAAATACACATGGGAAGCACGGCATCTGAATATGGAAGTAATTTTGTATGATGACGGTATTATTGCCAGTATTTGTAGTGGAGTTCAAACCGCGTACCCTGATTCCAAAGTGACTTCAACTAAGACTGTTTCCACAAAGAATGCGTCATGGACAGACTATACTATTACGGTAGATTGGTCGTAAAATTTAAGCAATAATAGTAAATGCAGAACACGAACGAAATGATGAAGAGTATCATGGAGGAGGATATTAAGAAATGGGATGCGGTTTCACCGGAAGTTGCTAAGAAGGCACGAGCATGTATGAAACATTTCAAGTGTTTAGGATGTTTGGATACGAACCGAGTTCTGCACACTACTGACGGATACTGGTACGGAATATATTACGACGAGTACACTTGCGGCGCGTGTACATCTGGACACGATTACATCAAGCGCCATTCTGAGCTGAAAGACGCGGTAGGAACGAATAAGCGCCAAATTCCATGCAACGATTCCAATCCAAAGTCAATATACTCACATACCGGAAACCTGGCTTCCATATACGCTATCGAATTCGAAGCACTGGATAAGGTAAAAATGGATTCATTAGGGTTAAAGAAGGTATAAGGTATTAGGGCTTATCTACCAACGGACACGAAAGAGGTAAGTACCGGATAAGCTACTGCCGGAAACGAGGGGCTTTTTCATTATGAAAATGGATTTATTAGGTAAATAATCGTGGATATTAAGATGAGCCTTTTACCAGACACAATTTACCAACCTTTCATGCCAATTACAGATACAACTGTTAGGGTATCGCACGAACCTGAACTGGATAAAAAACTTTCGGATATTCTTGATGAGCTAAACAAATACTGCGCACTTCCTGCGCACGCACTTCCCGAGAAGTTTCATGAAGTTCATGATAAGTTTCGCACTGAGTGGTCTAAGGTGTTGGAGTCCAATAGACTGTTTTCACCGGATTACAGTAAGATCAGAGATGATCATAATGAAGTAGCAAGTGGCAGGGTTTATTCTTATTGTTCGAGTCTGCGAGAGATTGTTAGTGATGCTCGTGCTTACTACAAAACTGATGCATACAAGAAGATTAAGACCACAGCCGAACAGGCTAAGCAATCTAAGGAATCTTACGATCGTCGGGTTCTGACGGAGGCAACAGACCGTATTGAAATGAATAGATATACTGGAAATACTCTCACACCTGATCAACTTTGGAAGCAGCGTGAGAATGTACTTACCAGCAGGATGCATAATCCAAACAAGGTTTTCGAAATGGATGTTCTTGCAAAGATGGCGGAACTATTGTCATAACCATAAAAACGAATACACCCAGTCTAATTTTTTAGATTAGTAAACATGAATCATCAACAAAAACTTAAGACAGTAATGAAATCACTAATGGAGAAGATTCCACAGATGATTTCCGATAACCACAATCATTATTTCAACATGTGGCTTGATGATCCACATGATATTGGTGATTGTTATGTAGATGAATTTGAGAAGGTGTTTGGAGACTATATTCATGAAACAACTACTATCTGGATGCAAGGTAGAAATATTGGATTCGTAGTTCAAACATTTATCGGCAACGGAGAGTATAGCTTTAGTGGACTTTTAAATTTCGTAAAACGATTTATCCATAACCAGCTTTCCGATTTTGATAATTGGTATGAACCAAAACTATTTCTATCTGTTTGAATTCGTTACGGGGAAACCGATTTGTTTATCCCAGAATGGGAGGTAGTAACCCAATCAAAGATGACTTCTACTACTGTATGGATGTGCATGATCGAGACGAACTGTGAAGGAGAGAACTACTGGCGCTGGGAGATCACTAAATATATCTTTCCCAGTGCAACTAAGACTGAGGCCGTAAAAAATGCTGGCGAAATTATTACCCAAGAACTGTGGGTCGAGAAGTATGGTGGCGTAAATCCGGACGAAAATGGTATTATTGATCTTCTTATGCTCACTGAAAAGAAGATCGAAAATGACGGTAAGTATATTACCTACTTCCGCGACGAAATGCATCAGATTACGAATATCAGGGTTACCATCTGGGAGACGACCATGTAATTCAAGTATTCTTCGTGAGTTAAAGCAATGTCGAAAGACGATACGCCGGATATACAGTCAGGAGTTCAGTGGACATCATCGGTAGAAACTATGTTGGCAGGATGGTGTGATGAAGCGAAATGTTTCGAGTGGATGCATACGGAAGCGTATACCCGGTACAGTAAACTATCTACTGGGATGTCAATTACCGCCAACACTATAATTTCACTGAGCGGAATTGCAAATTTGGTAGTGGGAAGTGTATCGCAAGGATCTAATTCATCTATCATTTTTGGATGTATTTCCATCGGGATAGGAATCGTGAATATGTTGCAGGATAAATTCGATTGGCTGACACTGGCAAATAATTTCAAGCAGGCTTCGAAATTATGGAGTAATGTGAACCGAAAGATCCAGGAACAACTATCAATACCTCCCACGGGCCGTAAAGATTGCGGGACATTTTTAAAGTATATAAAGCAGGATATTGATCATGTATCTGAATACAACTCTGCGATCCCAGAAGATATTCGCGATAAATGCTATACTAAATTTACGGCGATTCCAAACTTCAATGTTCCCGATATTTGTGGACAGTTGGAACATACGACCGTATACATTGAACCTTTACATGCGCCCCTATTGGCCCCAAATTTACCCCAGTAAACACAAATGAATACGAATACTTTCATTATTGTTCCCAAGATTCCGGCGCCTATCCGTCCCAAGGTTCCTATGACGCGCCGTAACAAGGACTAAAACGGATTTGTTCGGTCCAAAGTAGTAAGTAGGGAGGACACACTTCATAGTATATCTACTTTTCCCTGAATCCACAGTTGCTCTAAGAAAGCATAATAGGCTGTTGACAGGATGAACACTATCTACATTACGGAGATCAAGGATGGCGGCGACTACACTGAGACATTCGTGAACGAGACGCTTGAAGGCGCCGAGGAGGATCTACTCAAGGCGCTGCGGCGCACTTGGGATGAGGAGTATGTTGTATCGGAGTCTGAAATTAAGAACATGTTCAAGAATGTGGACTTGCAAGCAGGAAGCAATAAGCCGCTGATTGAGTTCCGTATGGAGTGGAGGTGCGATGCTGACCTCTCTGGCTCAGTGACGGTCCGCAAGGTGGAGATTGGTAATTAATCAAATCATACACAAACTAACTAAAACTTCAAAAAATAAAAATTTTTGATTGTAGTGTAGACCAAAAACGGATTCTATGAGTTCAACTTAGGAAAGGGTAAGAATGACGAACATGTGGTACAATAAGCTACACACGGCCAAGGCTCACAAGAAGCACCAGATCCAGGTTAAGAAGTCGCAGTTTGTGAAGCGAATGGCGATCCACAGGCTGGGACATGATGCGGGTATGGAGTGGTTTCATAATTCTAATTGGGGTATGTACGATGATATGCCGGCGCTTGAACCTATTCCTACGCGCGACGAGCGCTACGCTGAACTACTGCGAGGTAACCCGTATGTCGGCGCCGAAGCGGCGAGGCGGTACGAGGCTGGGGTAGGCTACGAGATGAATGTTCGTCGTTTCATGGCAACACTCCAGCCATTCGAGCCCATCGTTCTGGATCAGATCGAGGAGTCAATTCGCCGACTGCGATGGAACGATCCGGTCTTCGAGGCTGCAGTGAACGATGTCTTCGATTGCTAAATCCATTAAGCCAGTAAATAAGGGCTAAACGCCAACCCAACTAAACCAACTAAAACTATTACGTCCGTTGTACGGATAATTTTTTTGTACTTTAAAGGTAGGGCTTCGTAGTCCTTCATATACTGTGCAGGTTTTGCCCAACCAGTTAACCAACCCAATAATGTCGGTTTAAGACGATCGTTGCAATCATATAACACATCGTACCATGCGAGAACAACATAGGCTAACATAGCCAGCAGAAATGCCACCAACACTTTATGGGCAAACGCCTTAGGATGTGGGAGCCAATACACTGCAAGCACGAAAGCAGAAAAAACCAAACATTTGGGATTTACTGCCAGAGGAGTTCCGAATAATCCTAATCCCATTATTTAATGGGTATAAATGATATACGTCAGAGCATAGGTGGCAAGAAGTCCAGTGAATACAACTACGGACTCGTGAAACTTCGATAAGTATTCGGCAAGAAGAACGGTGGACACTACCATCGCCGTATCGGCAATAATAATACCGTACGAGTTCTCGTTGGCATACTCCTTGAACAGATCGATCATCTCATTATGTCCAGACGGAATGGGGACAATGACGGCAAAATAGAACCACGCATCATGAAAAATTTGGATGGCTACGGCCATAATCATCAACTGAAACCATCCGGATTTCGGTTCAATAAGAAGAGCCAGAAGAATACCGAGAACGATAATGAGACAATCGGAAAGAACAGCCGTCATTCCAAACTTCTCGTACCATTTATTTAGGGATTTGCCAAGATTGAAAAACTTGGATAGAACGATGGTCGCAAAATCAACAACGGCAACGGCCGAGAGAATATCAAGTAGATTCATTATATTTCCTCTACCTTTTTAGATTTTATGAGTGGATTCTTCTCGGAAAGTTCCTGCCGAGCGTTCTTGCGATAATCGAAAGTACATGCATGTTTTTCTGCGTCTCTGCATTTCGAGCAGTAAGAGTTCTCGCACTTGCACTTAATTAGTACCAATGTCTTGATCCGGCATGAGTAGCACCTGTTCATGGTACCTTACTTCCTCCATTTCTAACCACCTTTGGTCCGTTTTAGTCCGTTCTACTTCAAGTTCGTCCATCTTCTTTTTCAGATCATCGATCATCTTATCGAAACGTTTAAGAGCCAGCTTATCTCCGTTCTTGCGCTTTTCATTGTACTCCGCCATCTTCTTCTGTGTTTCCGCAATCTCGGCGTTCTGAGTATAAATACGCTCATCGATCGAATCTTCGCGAGGTCGAATTGGACAGTGCTTCTTCATATACTCTTCCCATTCCTTCTTCATCAGAATCTTGATTTCTTCTCGTCGGTGTCGTGCGAACTGGACAAGATGTTCGTCCGTCAGATCAGAAATGTTCAGTTTAAGTAGAGCCTTGTCTGGGATATAATCGTCAGGCGCAAGTATTTGGCGAATGCGAGAAGAGTACATCCCCCGATTATGAAACAGATCCCAGAACACCGATTCAGAAGTTGTCAGAAGGAGGTCGTGGATATCCTGCGTATCAACGAACCAATCACGCTTCAAAAGTGAATCGACCGTCTCAAAATCGGGACTCTCAAATGCCATTACTTGCCTGCTTGCTTGCATATTACTCTGTGATGAAAACCAGATTCGTTTTTCAGGATGAAATATAAGAGATGGTGAACACGACTCACCCGGAATTACAGGAAACAAAAGTTCCTGATTTACCTCTGACCGCTAACCTCGAAACATTAAAGGATATGCGCGACGAACAGTGCTCGAAAGCGGCCCAGGAATTCAAGCTTCAACCTGTCCAGCGATTCCTTCGGCGTGTTTTGTCCCCCGATTCCGAAGTACGTAACCTTTTGATGGTGCACGGGACGGGTGCAGGTAAGACATGTACGGCTATTCAAATTGCGGAAGAGTACATTATCCGCCCTGAGTTTCAGGACAAACGAGTTCTGGTTCTTGCGAATCCTCCGATTCAGGAGAATTTCAGGAGCCAAATATTCAATCCTGCCAATATTTCGTTCGACGAAGACGGACTTCTTCTTTCAAAGCAGTGTACGGGTCGTCGGTACTTGGAAATGATCCAGCGGTCGAGCGAGGAGTCGTTGCAGTACACGGACAAGGCAAGTAGAACGCGCGTCGAGAAACTATCCAACAAGATCATTAACGAGTTTTACGAGTTTCAGGGGTATACGGAATTCGCATACGGTCTGGATCGCGAAAAGCTGAAAAAGTCGGGCAACGAAATCACTAAATGGATCCACGACACATTCGATAATCGTCTAATCATTGTCGATGAGGCGCACAATCTTCGAGATACAACCGAGGCCGAATCTTCAAAGATATTTGGAATGGCACTTGAATCTATTCTGAAAACAGCAGACGGTATAACTCTCGTTCTATTGACGGCTACGCCAATGTACGATACGTTCGACGAGATAGTCTATTATTTGAACCTGTTCTTACTGAATGATCGCAAACTTCCCGGAAACAAACCTCTAAAAGCTTCTGATATTTTTACTCCATCAGGCGAGTTCAAGAAAGGTCAGGAAGCTTTGTTCCGTGGATGGTGTTCAGATTACATTTCGTACAGTAAAGGCGAGAACCCTTTTACGTTCCCATTTCGCCTTCCTCCTCCCGAAGAAATAGTTGCAGAAATTGATCGGGAGACAGATTTTGACGGGAAAGCAATCACGAAACCGCGGAAGTATCTCCAACTTGTGAAATCGTACGTCCATCCTAACCAGGAAAAGGCCATAAAGAACTTGCGGCCATCGGCAGTTATTGATCCTGCGCTTTTCTGTGCTTATCCCGATGACAAGACCTTCCGCGAAACGTTCGAAAAGACAGCGGATACGTACAAGTACCGCGGCGAGAAGTTTTTGGCTCCTTCTAAAATCGCTCTTTACAGCTCAAAATCTGCTCTGATAATGAAAATTATTGAAGAGACTACGGGTGTAGTATTCGTATACTCCAATCGCGTCGAAGAAGGTGCCCAGCTATTTTCCATGATGTTGGAAGAGCACGGATACGAATCGGCACTTGGAAACAAGCTTCTTCCGGAAACTTCGGGAGAAGTAGCGCGTGGATCAAAAGGTAAGTATGTTCTGTTTGTATCTGACACTTCGCCGGCAGATATGCGTCGATCGTTGGACAGATTACGACGGGCCGAGAACAAGGACGGATCGGATATTCGGATAGTGGTTGCGTCTCCGCGCGTATCCGAAGGTGTGGATTTCAAGTACGTACGCCAAATCCATATTCTGGATCCTCGTTTCAATATGTCCGGAATCGAGCAGATTATTGGGCGAGGTATGCGTACATGCTCACATTCTCTGCTACCATTTGAAGATCAGAACTGTACAGTATATCTCCATGTGTGCAGGTACCCTAATTCAAAGAAGGAGACGATTGATGAGTATATTTACAGAGTGTTCGTAGAAGAGAAGGCTATCAAGATCGCAAAGGTCAAAAAAATAGTAATGGAATCAGCGATGGACTGCGAACTTCAACATGGACTGAACAATCTGCCGAAAGAGTGGCGACAGGATATTAAGATCCCACAAACTCGAAACCAAGACGGAAAGAAACTGGAACTTTCGCTGGAACAGATGTTCTCGCCCAACTTTGACGATATGGCTACGGCAATCACTTGCAAGGTTCCTAAAAGCACCCAGGATCCAGATCATACGCGCCCATTATCGGCGATTCTGGACGTGCGCGACGAAATATTCGACAAACTCCAAAAGATTTTCGTTAAGAAACAGATCTGGACGCGCGAAGATCTGTTGAAACATTCGGCACTGAAAGATTATACTCCGGATGTTCTCAACTACCTTTTACAGAATGCAATAGAGCTTGGGCTACAGTTGAAAGACAAGAATGGTCGGCTGGGACATCTGGAATCGAAGGGTAATTTTTTAGCGTTTGCGTCGGCGCCTAACCAGACGGCAATGGACAGAATACTGAAAGAAGAGACACACGAAGAGGTGGATTTACCGGTACACGAAGAGGAAGAAGCGCCGAAATCTGAGGAAATAGTATCATTAGAATCGAAGCGCGCATCGCTTCCTGATCACGTCAAAATGTTCCCGGAAGAAATCCAGAATTGGTACATTGTCGACGTGGTTCTCACGAAACAGGAAAAGATAGATTACATGTTTTCTCTGAACTGGTCGAACCCTCCAATTTATGCAGCGCCCCTCAAATACGAAAATCTGTACATCTTTGGCCCTGGTCAAATCTATAACGAAGCGCGGGAACCTATCACTCCAATTGGCGAGGATTTGGACAATTACAATAAATGGCTGGAATCATTGAAACTCAAATTCATTGAACATAAAGACGATTTCTTTGCATCAATGAAAGAGGATGCGATCGTATTCAATTTGGATGTAGATTCAGAGGAAGTAAAGCGGGCCGAGCGTAAGAAGAATATCGGTGGACGCGCATGCACATCATACAAGGAAGGCATTTTGAACTCGTTTGCGAAATGGTTGAAGGGAGAAGGGTTTCCTGCCAAAGTAAAGACCAAGAAGGATAGATGCGTATACTTGAACTTTATTGTTCGTGAAGCGGTTATGTCGAAGAAGATGGGTCTTTTCTGGTTGACTCCCGAAGAGTTCGAGATCTTGAATGAGCCCAGTGTTTCCAAGAACTTGCGCGATCGTTTAACGGCTTAGGCAGATGAAAAACTAATAAAATAATCTGGACGATTTGAATAACCAAATGGATCCGCTATTTGAACGCCGCGAACTTTCGAAGAAGGTTCATATCCACTCCAAGTTCCTTCAACGCAATATGGAGGCTTCTATTCTGGCCCAGCTCAAAATGAATTATGAGGGACACTGTTCGGCAGAAGGGTACATTGAGCGCAACAGCATTACGCTAATAGATTACTCTTTGGGCCGTACGAATTATATTAAGGGCGGTGTAGATTACGATGTCAAGTTTCAGGCGGATGTATGTCTTCCCCATCCCGGCCAGCGATTCAAGGCAGTAGTCAAGGTTCGTTCGAAGGTCGGTATTCATGCCGAAACTCCTCCAATCAAGGTCCTAATTCCTCGTGATCTTCATATGGGTAATGAAGATTTCAACAAGGCTGAAATCGATACGGAAATCGAGTTCGAGGTCATTGGATCGCAGTTCAAGCAGAAGGATGTGGATATCATTATTGTAGGCAAGCTTCTCAGTCTGAAAGAGCCAGAAGCCATAATTACGCCATCCGTCGAGGAGGTTGTGGTGCCGGTAACTCCTTCGGAAGGAAGCGAGAAGCAGGTAATTATTGCTCCTTCTCAGCCAGCTCCTGAGCGCAAGACGCGTAAACTAAAGAAGGGCGGAGACGAAACATTCACGATTCCTGCGCCGCCAGTTTAAACGGCAAAACACTTAATTATACAAATGGTTTCACGAAACGACAAGGAATGGATGAAGGACCAACTTGATAAGTTAGACACGAATGAACACTTCCAGGTTTTTGATATTGTGAAGCGCTATACCCAGGAGTTTACCAAGACACAGTCTGGGATTCTCGTTTCTACTGCTTCCTTATCAAATGAGTGTCTGGAAGAGATTCGGCGGTACATCAATTTTTGCATAGACCAACGAAAGCGTATGGATGATGATCAGAAAACCAGAAAGACATATGAGCGAATGATACATGATTAGTCAAAAATGGACTGGTTTTAATCCAGCTAAAATATAATAGTATGGAGTCTATAATTACAAAGCCTGTAATTTTAGGACTATCTCAATTTATTGATATCTCAACGAAAGACCATAAAGCAGAGTTTGAATGCAAACTGCTTTGTGGTAAAATCCAAACGAAGGATGTAGCCGATCGGCTACTCAATACTATCCAGACCCTCTCGATTGGGTCTATGACCGAAGAGCACCGGCTAACGTTCTGTTATGCGGACAGCACCCGGGTAAATATCTACGGTCCCCAAAATATCTTCAAGCTGATATCCTCGAACTCGTTCAAGGGTATGCCGGTAGATGTAGAACGGAAGCAGCGTTATTTCGAGGGATCGGTAGGAAAGACGGACATGTACGATGTACCCGAAGTCAGTTCTCGATTCACACTACGATCCGAAACGAAGCTTCGTAAGGACTGGGAAGGTAACCCAAATGATCCTAAGGCCCATGTTCGCATGATCCATCGTAAATCTTACAAGACCGCATCCGAACTATTCCGTATTGATTTCTCGGTAATCAAGTCCCGTGGTGTGAATGTGAAGTACAATATGAAGACTCTGCTAAAACAGCCAGTATCCTACGAACTGGAAATTGAGTTCGTAGGCAAGGATTCGAAGATAAATTCAGCCCTGATTGTTGACGATTTACTGAAAATTATGACTTCGATTTCTCAGTCTTATTACCAGACTCCATTCCTGCTCTCGATTTCAGATATGCAGCGGTACATCCAGGAATTCAAGATGGCGGGCGTTTCGTTCTATAATCCAGTAACCATGCTGCGTCGCCATTTGAGTCCTACCAATCCCCACAACATTTCAAAGGGGTATACGGTCACCAACAAAGCGGACGGAGAACGAGCTGGTCTGTACGTTGCTCGCGATCGCAAGCTCCTAAAAATCACTCCAACAAATCTGGTAACATGGACCGGAATTACGGCGAACGATGATAGTCATACGGGGGATTTCGTGGACGGAGAGTACATTACCGACAAGCAGCTCTTCTGTATCTTCGATATCTACCGTTTCCGTAATCGCGACACCAAATCTCTACCGCTCATGAAGACGGACGAAGACGTACTCAAAAATCCTCAATCGTCTCGACTCGGTACTTCCAAACTGTTCGTAGAAGATTTGAAGACACAGTTCAGTATGCTTCCTTCAATGACTCCTCTGCGCGTAGAAACCAAACTGTTCTTGGCCGGTGATGGTGCATCGATGGAAGAGGCTATTCGTACGCTTCTCAGCACGGAGTTCGAGTACGAGACAGATGGGCTTATCTTTACTCCTCGGTCAAGTGGCGTGGCACCGTCGGAAGACCGGAAGGGCAAGACATGGTCGCGAGTCTATAAATGGAAACCGGCCAATATGAACACTATCGATTTCCTGATCAATATCCATGACGAGGAATCATTCGATCCGTACGCAAAAACTCCGGCCAAGAAGGCGGAACTGTATGTGTCCCGGACACCTGGCGACGATATCATCTATCCTCGTGAAACTATGACGGGGGAGTATGTAGAAAAGGAGCTGCCGGAATCACTGAAAAAGGTAGCGGCAATGAATATCCGTATTCCTTCGATCTTCCAGCCAGCTGTTCCTCGTGATCCTGATGCGTACCAGATCATGGTTCCACTGAACGACAAGAATTTAACTGTGGATTCTCAGGGTAATCGGGTAGAAAACAATACGATCGTAGAGTGTGCTTACGATACGGAGAACCACCGCTGGTCTATTCTGCGCACGCGTTACGATAAGACGTACCAGTACCATGTTCTCAAAGAGCCACAGTACGGCAACGATATCTTCGTAGCCAATTCTATTTGGACATCCATGCACGTCTCGATCTCAGAAGAAATGCTGTCTAATTTCGTGACTACACCTGCTGACGATACGTTCGAAGACGATATGTACTATCGCGATGATCTGAAACGCGGATGCCGAGTATTCAATGATGTCTACAATTTCCATAATCGGATCAAGGATGAACTGTACCGCTCAAACATCAAGAAGGGTGATACTCTACTTGAACTTGCAGTCGGTCGGGGCGGAGATCTGTTCAAGTGGAAGAAGACGGAACCTTCAAAGGTGGTAGGTGTAGATATTTCGCTGTCGAACATCACATCACCGACCCAGGGTTCGGCAGTACGGTACTTGAACGATAAGCGCCGACACCCGTACGATTACATTCCACCAGTCCTATTTCTACAAGGCGACATGACTCTGTATCCGCTCTTTGATCAGGAGGATAAGTACATGCCAATTCTTACCGGCAAAGAAGCTGCACCTACAGAATATCTGGAACAGTTCAAGGGACTCGATAAGTTCGACGATATTTCTTGCCAGTTTGCACTGCATTACGCCTGCGAATCCGAAGAGATCTTCCGTAACTTTGCCAAGAATATCGAGAAGTACGGAAAGGGCGTGTTCTTCGGAACATGTTTGGACGGACAGGCAGTGTACTCTCTTCTTATGGGGAAGAAGACGCACTTGTTTGGAGAAGAGAAGCAGGTGTGTGGCGAAATCACGAAACAGTACGAAGACAAAGAGAACTGGACGGACGAATTTGGAATGCCTATTCGTGTATTCCTGGAAAGTTTCGATAAGCCGGAAGTAGAGTACCTTGTTCCGTTCGATAAAGTTGTGGATATCATGAAGGAGGTAGGATATGAACTACAAGATTCCAAGATGTTCTCGGAGCTTTACCAGCACCAGAACGGGATCGCACTGACACAGGAACAACAAGTGTTCTCGTTCTTGAACCGTACTTTCGTGTTCCGCAAACTCAAACGGTCGGAGCGCGAACCTGAACCGGAACCTGAACCGGAAGTAGAAGAGGCAGTGCAGGAAGTAGAACCCGCCGAAGCTATGGATATTGCCAAGACGGTTACAGTAGACGAACAGCCGTTCACGGAAGTCAAGAGCAAACGTAAACTGAAAAAGAAGGAACCTGAACCTGAACCTGTTCTATTCAGTACCGGCGACGAATCTGGAGGATCCTATTCTTCATTCAGTAACTCTTCAAATCATCCAGTGGCAATTGATGGAGCGACGTATCCTACTGTAACACATTACCTGGTGGCCATGAAAGCCAGGGAAGTAAAGAATGATGAACTGTACACCAAGATTCTGGGAACCGCTACTCCAAAAGCTGTAAAGGCGCTGGAGAAGAAGATTGCTCTAAACGACGAAGAGTGGGATAAGAAGAAGGACGAAATAATGGCAAAAGCGGTGCGCGCCAAATTCACTCAGTATCCTGATCTTCGTTCGAAGTTGCTGGAAACAGGAGAGAAACCAATTGGAAACGCGGATGCTCGTGAAATGTACTGGGGAATTGGAACGAGTATGGATACGGATAAGGCCCGCGTGCCTTCAAAGTGGCGCGGCCAGAACAAACTTGGACATATTCTCATGGATCTGCGCAAGACTCTTGTTTGCGAGTCAGGTTAGAAATCGGGAGGTGGAGGAGGGGGAGGAGGCATAAACATGGTGGTGCGAGGAGACATAGGGGCAAACTTCATACTGTTTGCCCGAGCAGCAAATGGGTTCGGCTGAGGCTGCTGGGGTTCAGGCGGGAAAGTCATACTTCGCTGACGCTCAACAACGCGAATAGGATTTTTCACTTCAGGAACATCTTCATGATAAATAACCTGTGTCACGGGAGTTTTTGATGGACGACGAAACATAGCCAAAACTACGGCTATTCCAATCACACCAATAACAGCAGCACCACTGGCAATACCAACAGTAGCGATCGAAACCGTGTTACTATTGGCATTCGAATTTGAACCTGCACCTACATTCAGCATCGTCATAGTAGATGAAGGAGATGAACCCACAGATAATGAAGCGGTGGATGAAGAGGTGGGAGTATAACTTCGCGTCTGAGTACCTGATAAAGTTCCCGAAAAACTTGAAGTTTGAGTTGCTGTTCCTGTATTGGAAGAAGACAACGACCGACTGGGAGTTACAGTTTTGGTAGTAGTGCTTGAAGAAAGAGCTGAACGAGTCCATGTAGATGTTCCAGTACTCATAGAAGAGCGTGTGGCTGTTCCCGAAGAACTCCCCAGAGCAGATCGGGATCCAGATGGTGTAGAAGTATAAGTGCGACTAAGAGTGTTCTGTGCACTCCGCGTGGTAGTTGTGGTTGGACTAAGAATCATTGTTCGAGTTCCGGTTCCCGTTGAAGTCCCAGTAACCGTTCGAGAATGCGTTCCGGATCCGGTAGATGTAGAGCTATACGTCCTGGACCGAGTAGCCGTATCAGTAGAACTGCCGCTAATAGATTGGACACGAGACCGTGTCGGACTAAGAGTATCCGTAGAACTTACAGTAACCGCAGGACGAGAGCGGGTTGCAGTATCCGTGGAGCTTACTGTAACAGCAGGGCGAGAACGAGTTACAGTATCCGTGGAACTTACAGAAATAGCAGGGCGAGAACGAGTTGCAGTATCCGTAGAACTTACAGTAACCGCAGGACGAGAGCGGGTTGCAGTATCCGTGGAGCTTACTGTAACAGCAGGGCGAGAACGAGTTACAGTATCCGTGGAACTTACAGAAATAGCAGGGCGAGAA
>Ga0316224_1001879_pt1 | contig 21001 bp, 13 predicted proteins | sample TBH18013metaG_FD_206254 | JGI IMG/M metagenome (GOLD analysis project Ga0316224, IMG submission 206254) | Freshwater microbial communities from Trout Bog Lake, Wisconsin, USA - TBH18013 | ecosystem: Environmental > Aquatic > Freshwater > Lake > Hypolimnion/Profundal zone | place: USA: Wisconsin... | reverse complement strand
GGTTTGCTGAATGGTCACCCCCAAGTCTTCCAGTATTTGTTTTACCAAAATGCTTTTTTTATCAGGAATATTAATAATGAGCGTTTCCATATAACAAATTTAAAAATATTTTTTTAGAAAAGCTATTGGTACAATAGAAAGTCCCGTTGTCTGTAATTTCCAAAACGGATCATTATAGCCCGGAGACTACCTCTTCATTGCTTTTTAAAGTATATCAGCAGCAAGAAGTCCGTTCATATTATTATTGGTTATTTCCCCGGGGCCGCCCTAACCTGGCGAGTGTCGGCGCGGGCCAAAAACGCTGCAGTGTCGTGCCTGGCTGGCGGGGGCCGTCATGTCTGCCGGGAATTTTTGCCCGTGAGTAAATCACAAACCTTTTTCTTATCTTTTTTTAAGCAATAAATGAATCTTCCTGTTAAGTTAATAATCCAGCTCCTGGCAATTAAAACCTGCCCTATGCAACAGCAACTCAACCGAACCGGGATTTAGCTCGGTAGACTCAATACGTAATACTTTATCACGATCGTCCAGGTCGAAATTCCATTCGCGAATGGTTGGAAAAGAAGTGAGCAGGGGCGCAACCATGCTCACTTTTTTCTTGCTGGTTACATTCGTCTTAAAAACTAATATTTCCATCGTAATTTTTAATTATGCGGCTAACCCCAAGGCCTACACCGGTACGTATTTATTAAGTATTTTCCCGTGTTTGAAAGCCATTGAGCTTTCCAGTTCCAGCACTTTTCTTTCCTTAAAAATGGGAAGGCCGGCACCTATGGCAACGGGGCTAACGATGAGGTAATATTCATCGACGAGGTTGAGGCTGATGAGCGAGCTGACAAAATCAGCGCCGCCGTAAACGAGAATGTCCTTGCCCGGTTGTTCTTTCAACGCCTGTACTACTCTGGCCAGGTCGCCATTTTCCACTTCGAGGTTGCGGCCGGGGAGGGTGGTTTCGCTGTGGCTAAACGCAATTTTGCGAAAATTCGCTATCAGCTTCGCCAAAGGGTTCCAGGGGTTTTGCGGCTGGTTATCGGCCACGTCTTCCCAGTACGAACAAAATGTAGAAGCAGCCAGTTTGCGGCCCATCAAAAAGGTATCGCAGCCAGCGGCAAGCTCTGCGCCAAACCCGATAACCTGTTGTAACGCCTCCGCGTCGCCTTTGCCTGCTATAAACGCCCAGTCGAACTCACCGTTCGGCCCGGCTACAAAACCATCAATAGTGGTTTGTATCTGTAATTTTAATTTTCGCATAATAAACGTTTTTAAAAAGCCAACAATTCTTCCAGTTGGTTAAGACCCATGGTAAAGCCGCCTTCAAAGCCCATTTGTACCATCATTTTTATACTTGATTCATCATCAAAGCTAAGGTCTACAACCACCTTGGTTTTATCGCCCATGGCTATAAATTTGTTGTCCCAATGCCCTACGGGTGCGCCGGGCGCTACGGTACCGTTCTCGTCGGAGAATACCGCATCAGCCGCGAAACGGCTGCCATTTTCAATAGCCGTAAACTTTACATGGCTCCAATGTTTTTGGCCTTCCGGGCCTACCATGTAATACAGCCAGATACCACCTACAGTAAAATCCATCGTTTTGGTTTTGGCTATCCAGGGTTTCGGCCCCCACCATTTTTCAAGCAGGTCAGGGTCTGTCCAGGCTTTCCATACTTTTTCAACCGGTGCGTTAAACTCGCGTACTACGTGAATTTTTTTTGCGGCCAGGTCTTTTTCGAACACAAAATTGTTTGTCATGATTGCTTAGTTTATAGGTCCTTTAATAGGTCATCTAATTGATTAAAGCTGGTCTCCCACATCTTGCGGAAAGCTTCCATCCAACGGTCTATCTCTTTCATTTTATCAATATTTAGTTGGTAATAAATTTCCCGCCCGCGTTGGTCCTGCTCAACGGCGCCACATTCGGCCAGTATCTGTATGTGTTTTGATACCGCCTGTCTGCTACAGCCGAAATGCCCGGCTATGGCATTGGGCGTCATTGCGCCTACGGTAAGCAGCATGAGAATGGCCCTGCGGGTAGGGTCGGCTATGGCCTGGTAAATATCGCGTCTAATATCCATTTGCAACTATTTGATTGCAAATGTAAATGCAATTATTTGGTTGCGCAAATTTTTTTGAAAATATTTTTATTTAGAAAACATAAAACTCCACAATATCACCCTGATATTGTAGATGCAACCATGACAAAATAGGGGGGGATTAATGCCAAAAACCGGGGAGAAGTATTGGCAACGCATTGCACATTTCTTATTGGGTGTTTAAAAAGGCAATTAAAATCATTTTTAAAATTTATTATTTTTGAGTAAGATCAAAAACTAAACGCAATCAAATGAGAAATGTGATCTACGCAATCAACACGACCTTAGATGGCTGCTGCGACCATACCAAATTTTATCCCGACGAAGATGTGATGGAGTTTTTTACGCAGCTCACGCGGGATGCTGACACATTCGTATACGGACGTAAAACTTATCAGTTGATGGTACCTTATTGGCCCGATGTGGCGAAAAAACCTTCCGGGGATCGAAACGTGGATTACGAATTTGCCCGGGCATTTGACGCTATTAACAAAATTATTGTTTTCTCACAATCATTAGACAGCCCCGAAGAAGAAAAAACGACAATTGTTCGTAGTGGCCTAAAGGACGAAATACTTAAATTGAAAGAAGAACAAGGCAAAAATATTTTAACTGGTGGTGTAACCATTCCTTCACAAATGGCTTCGCTTGGTTTGATTGATGAGTATTATTTTGTGGTTCATCCAATAGTTATAGGAGAAGGGAGACGGTTGTTTGAGCGTATCAACCTGCAAGAGAAATTACAATTAAAACTTGTTGAGCCGACTGTTTTTGAGTCAGGAAGTGTAGCGCTTCGATACTTGAAGCAATGAGCGGAAAATCTGCGGCCTTTGTTAGCGTTGTCACCAATAAACTGCAACTTAATTTACGGGATCGCTTATGTTTTAGAACTAATCTAAAGATTTTATATAAATACTTGACACGTTGGTCTCGTTCGTGACAACACCAACAAGAGCGGAAGGGCAACAATCAAAATTTATAAATTGAATGAATAATCGGTCAATCACCTTTAATTCATGCTTGGGCATAAAATGAGTTTTTTTTATACATTCCAAACATAGTTTTTAAAATTCTTTTCGGATTGCAAAAGGTTTTCTGATCTTTATTATCTTTATGTGTTGCGCGTCCTCTTCATAAAGCGATGATGGTCGCTTCGTCTGCTATTTGAATATTCTCGCTATACCGGACTTTGTCCAATTTTTACTGAGCTGAAATATTTAATTTTCAGAAGCAGTGTTTCGATAAATACAGCTGCAAATATCAATTGGACTTTTTCGCATCACAGGAAAAAATATGAAAAACCTGATTGAGTTTTATTTTGTCAAATCATTCCTGATTTTTTTGATCCTTTTTGTGGGATGCTATAAGTCTTTTTGCCAAAATCAAGATTCCCTTAAAAAAAGCATTGCTGTTAATGGAACAGTTAGTATTACAAACAATGGCTTTGGTTATATCCCTTCATTTGCTTTAGGCGAACCGGCTGCTATTGCAAAGGTACTGGTTGATGAAAGAAAACTAAGTTTTTATGGTGAATTTCGTTATGCATTGAAAGGGCGCCCCTGGGCATTAGCTATTATTTCGAGGTATAAACTTATCAATACCGACAAAGAGCAAATTTCAGTAGGTATTCAATTCCCTTCATTTATATTCAGAAACATGACAGGTATTTTTAATGGCTCCCGAAAGGAAATATTATCAACAAAACCTGGAATAGCTCCCGAATTCCGTACAAGTTTTCAACTCACAAAAAAAATTAGCATCGGTGCGGATTATACATATTTTCGTTGGGTTGACAATACTGCTCCACAAAACGGGCACTTAATGTTTCTTCGGGCGCGTATTGCCAATATCAAAGTTTCAAATGACATGCAAGTTTCCTTTGAACCTCAAATATTTTATTTAAGGATTGATAAAACTGATGGCTTTTACCCATTTTGAACTTTGTTCTTTCCAAAGATAAATTTCCAATTACACTTTCAAGCATGATGTACAAGGCAATTTCATCAAATGTCGGTGGCAAATATTCAAATTGGAACCTGAGCCTGAATTATGTATTTAGCACCAATTACTCCAGGAAATAATTTCACAAACCCGTTTAAGCACTACCTGGAAAAACTTAAATCCAAAATAAAAACAGCGGACTCTGTTTAGATAACAAATAAACTAATCATAAGCACATCAAAAAGCAGATTTGGGTTGGTTTTTGAAGCATTTAGCTAAAAAGTGAGAAGTATATTTATGCCTTATAAACAATTAGTTGTCAAACAAATAACTACACCAGTTTCATGGTCTGTTTTATAGTGCTGTGATATTGTGTAATGCATCTTTGTATTGTTAATAGAGAGCAAATGATGTATAGCTTTAATTATTACAATACTTTTTTATATTTTAAGACAAATGATGCCGGATGCGTTTACAGGAGGGTTCCGGATGGGAGCGCGTCACTTGTTGGGTTAATAATAATGGCATACATGTTTCTCGTACTGGCTGCAAGGGGCCCCGGCATTAAGAGTTATGAAGGTTTGAGAGGTTGAAAATTGGTTGATGATGCCGGGGCGCGCAAGCGCCTTTTAAGTAGTATTTATTAAAACTTGTTGCATTATGTTTTTAATTACCAAGCCATCTGCGATCAGGTTCCACAGAGACCTCGCAATTTACTGCTACAACTGCCCGGAATGCAAGCTGCGGCTTACCAAAAGAGTGCGGTCCGGCAACTTGCTCAAAATGTTTTCGAACCTTTTTTCGTTAAAGAAATACGTTTGCGAGGGTTGCCAAAAAAGCTATCTTGTACACGGTAAAACCTATAGCACTAAAACCATGCCGGGGCAACTAAAACTCAGGTTGGATATTGTCGAAAATAGTCTTTCTGCAACTGGTCACAATATTTCAAAAGTCAGGCTTTTCGCAAAGATGTACGGTTATGCAACTTATTTATGAAAGCAGATACCCTTCAGGAATAATCCGAACAAAAAAATTATCCCATCAGGCCTGTTTGTATAAAATAAATTAATTTATCGGGAGTATAAATATAGGTGGCATTGGTTACTTGATTGGTGTCGAATCGATACGAGCGATGGATTAACCCTCATTGTCACAACAGGAAAGGTTGCCCGCCATTGAATTTAACAGCAATAATTAATTAACAGAAAATTTTCGAAAAATGGTGGTATGCCATCCATTAAGTTGTTCTTTTTTGTGCTTTGTTTAAATGACGCGGATTGGATTTATTAAGAATAAAAGAACAAGCGATCAGGTCCGGCTTGGGCCAGCATGTTATTATTTAATGTTTGTGCATATGGTTTTAAGCAAGAGTTAAGTAAATTAGTTGTTCCATTGCTATATAATTTGTACATGACGAAATATCCGTTGTTAGCCTTTGTATTAGTTTTTGCCATTATGATGGCCCTTACACAATATCTGACATATCAGCAGTTTAGCGTTGTAAAGGAAAAGCAAAGGCAGGAACTCATTAATGAAGCGGCTTCGGCAAAAGATAAATTTCGAAATATCCTTTCTGACGATATCGCCGCTGCCAATACTTTGGCAATAGTTTATAAGCAAAACCAAATCCATAACGATTTTGACAGCATAGCCAGGCAAATTATCCTTGTTAGCAGGTACGCTGAGGTATTACAGTTAACGGTGAACGGCATTATCACCAATGCCTATCCTGATGCCCGCTACAAAACTACGGTTGGTACCAACATTTCAACTGATGCTGTTCGCAAAGCGGAAGCCAATCGCGCTGCCGAACGGAAGAATATTTATTTTGCCGGCCCCCGTAAGCTACGGTTTGGCGATACCGGCATTGTAGGCAAGGTGCCTGTTATTGTTAATAACCGGCTGACAGCCACGGTAGCCGTGCTTACCAGGTTGCGTGCAATAAGGAGAGCCTTAAACGTGGCCGCTGCGAACAGATTTATATATCAGCTTTTAAAAATTAACGGCCGGGACACCTCTATTTTTGCGCTTTCGAATGAAAGCCCGGCGCCGCACGCCGAAAGTGCTGCTATTCCAATCCCTGATGGCGATTGGTTACTCCGGGTTAGTTTTAGGAACAAGTATAACAAAGACGGCTGGCCTTACCAATTATCCATCTTTGGTTTCTTATTTTCATTTGTTACCGGTTTGCTTGGCTATAGAAAATTAAGGGAACCCGCAGTCCTAAAAAAAATCATTAAGGAACAAACCGAACGACTTGCCGCCAGCGAGCGGTATTTTCGCACATTGGTTGAAAATAGCCTCAATGCCATTAGGGTGATGGACAAAGATGGCAATCCTATTTTTCAAACACGTTCAAGCGAGAGAATTTTTGGGTTTTCGCTTGAGGAAAGACAGAAAATGTCACCAGAAGACCTCGTCCACCTGGATGACCGTGAAACTTATAAACAGGCATACTGCGAAATGCTGGACAATCCCGGGAAGGCGGTGCAACGAAAACTGCGCATTAAACACAAAAATGGAAACTTTATATGGATTGACTGCTCTTTCCAAAATCTGCTTCACGATGAAAATGTGCGCGCAATTGTGATTAGTTCTATTGACATTACAGAAAAGGAGCTTTACGAAGAAAATTTGGCGAGGGCCATCGGGCAGCTAAAACAGCTCAATAACCGACTGGAAAAGAAAGCGAAAGAATTAGCTTCATCCAACGCTGAGTTGGAACAATTTGCCTACGTCGCTTCACACGATCTACAGGAACCATTGCGGATGATAACCAGCTTTTTGGCCAAGCTCGAAACAAAATATGAAAGTTTATTAGATACAAAAGGTAAACAATATATTCATTTTGCTACCGATGGCGCAAAAAGGATGCGGGAGCTTATTTTGGATCTGCTCGAATTCTCCAGGGTTGGTCGGACCAAGGTGAAAATTGAAAACGTCGATCTAAATCAGCTTGTCAACGACGTTTTGGGCCTCTACCAGGTAAAGATTACGGAACTGGAGGCAAAAGTAAATGTTGCGGTGCTTCCAACTTTCGAAACTTATAAAAACCCATTGATGCAGGTTTTTCAGAATCTGATAGACAATAGTTTGAAATACCATGAAAAAGGAGTAAAGCCTGTAATCGATATAAATTACACTGAAAATAATCTGGAATATGAATTCTCGGTAAAGGATAACGGTATAGGAATGAGCAGTGAGTTTTATAGCAAAATTTTTGTGGTTTTTCAAAGGCTTCACAATAAGGATGAATATTCAGGTACCGGGATGGGACTTGCTATAACCAAAAAGATAGTTGAAAATATGGGCGGCCGCATTTGGGTTGAGTCGGCGGAAGGTGCGGGTTCAACGTTTTATTTTACGGTCCTGAAAAATTCATAAATTTAAATACTGGCCGCCAACCTGTTTACACATGTTATTATAGTTGAAGTTTCTCTTAATAAAATATAAATAAGAATCTTTGAAATTAGTTAAGTCAAAATATCACGAAAACCTGGATCCCGGACAAAAACGGAACAAGACAATCCAGGTGGTAAGCTTTCTGATTATGGTTCTCGCCATAATTGTTGTCGTCGTTTGGATAGTTGATACCCAAGGTCGCCTGTCAATTTTTTGGCGTTTCCTGGTGGTTAAATTTAATACTGCTATTTGCCTGCTGCTGCTGAGCTGCGCTTTATTGCTTAGTCAATATCCCGTATTGAAATATCGCAGGGCGCTTTTAATTGTATTCCCTCTTGTCGCATCTTTGATAGCCGCACTTTCTCTGTCTGAATACGTTTTTAATATCAATATTGGCATAGATCAATTCTTTGTCCGTGAGGTTACATTGAATAAACTGTATCCGGGCCGCATGTCTATTTCTACAGCCATCGATCTGCTATTCCTGGGGCTGGGATTGCTTTTTCTTCAGTTAAGCAGTGGCCGAAGATGGAAAGTAGCTGCGCAGTCATCCTTTCACCTGGTGACCATTCTTTCTGCAATAGCGCTAATTACTGATATTTATAATGCTTCACTTTACCATACGATTTTCTATGTAAATTCGATGGACCTGCATACTTCGGTCATTTTTCTTTTGCTTTCAATGTCGGCATCGCTGCTAAACCCTTCGCTGGGGCTTTTAAAACTCTTTATGGGCAGGCAAATTGGTTACCAGGTAGCCCAAAGATTGTTTGTACTCATAACACTGCTCGTGCTGGTATATGGATCGGCCAGGCTACAGGTTGAACGCTCACACACTTTGCCTATCGCTTTAACCGTATCCGTAATGATTGTTTGCTTTTTGCTGGCCATGCTGGCAGTAGTTTGGTACGTAGCCAGGTGGATGAATAGAGCAGACGATCAACGTACCAAAGCTGAAGAGAAAGTAAAAGCCATAAATGCTGACCTGGAAAGAAGGGTTGAGGAACGATCTTTGGAGATACAAAAGAAGGAAGCGCGTTACCGCATATTGATTGAACAGGCGTCAGATGCCATTTACGTGGTCGACCTGAAAGGGTATTTCATGGATGTGAATAATAAAATTTGCCAGATCACCGGTTATTCACGTGAAGAATTGCTCCGTATGAATGTAAAGGAGATAATTGATGCCGAAGAACTGGAAAACGGTCAGCCCTTTTCAATGCCAACAGGCAATGATCCCATTATGAAAGAAAGAACATTAAAAAGAAAGGACGGGACGACCTTTATGGCTGAAATTAATGTGAAGCGGTTTGAGGACGACACGGTGTTGGTCATCGCACGTGATATCACTGACCGGAAAGGGGTAGAAAATGAGTTGAGGTCCTCTGAACAAAAATATAGACTTCTGTTCGATAGCAATCCGGTACCCTTATGGATGATCTCAAGAGATGACTTAAATATTATTGATGTAAACAACGCTGCAGCAGAACTATATGGCTATTCAATAGAAGAAATGAGGGGTATGACCGCGCGGCAATTCAGGCCGGAGAGAGATTGGGCCACACAAACCGTGGACTACCAGCTGCGTTTGCAGGATTCAGCCATTGATTTTGGTGTGAGAAACCACTTGAAAAAAGACGGGACACTTATTTCTGTTCATATTGTGGCGCACGATATCGTGTATAATGGCAAGGATGTGAGATTAGCCATGACCCAGGATGTAACAGAGAAGGAAAGAGCGGCGGTTCAGCTAAAAGAACTTTATGAAAGTTTGCAAAAACAAGCTAAAGAGCTTGAAATATCGAATTCGGACCTGGAACATTTTGCCTACGTGGCTTCACACGATCTGCAGGAACCATTGCGGATGATCACCAGCTTTTTGGCCAGGCTTGAAACCAGGTATGGAAATATATTGGATAAAAATGGTAAACAATATATTCATTTTGCTACCGATGGCGCAAAAAGGATGCGGCAGCTTATTCTCGACTTACTCGAATACTCCAGGGTTGGCCGGACTGCGGTGAAAATTGAAACCGTCGATTTAAATAATCTTATCAAAGACATTTTGAAACTATATCAGATAAAGATCAGGGAATTGGATGCAATCGTAAGTTGTGAGCTTCTACCAACGGTGATAACTTATAAAACACCGTTGATGCAGGTTTTTCAAAATCTGATAAGTAATGGTTTAAAATACCAAAAGAGTGGGGCGAAACCTGTAATCGATATAGTCTGCAAGGAAAAAGATTCAGCATATGAATTCTCGGTAAGGGATAACGGTATTGGAATAAGCAGTGAGTTTTACGATAAAATTTTTATAGTTTTTCAAAGGCTGCATAATAAGGGTGAATATTCGGGTACAGGAATGGGGCTTGCCATAACAAAGAAGATAGTTGAAAATATGGGCGGCCGGATTTGGGTTGAGTCGGCGGATGGAATGGGCTCAACTTTTTATTTTACCATTCCGAAAAATTTATAAATTTGATTATCGGCCAACTCCCTGTTTACAGATATTATGAAAGGATTTTTTCCTGACAAAAGATTAATAAATAAACAGCGAAACCCCTAAGCGCGCTTCCGAATAAAAGACTATGGTTAAAAAATTCAATATTTCTGTGAAGCAGTTATACCTGTTGATATTCATAACTGCAGCCAGTTTAACAGGGCTTGGCATTTATGGGATCAACGGCTATAAGAAACTGAAAGACAACACCCGTACGCTTTATGCCGACAGGGTGGTGTGTATGCGCCAATTGGCAAGTATCCGTTTTCAATATGCCGGGGAAATTTTACCTGCTGCGCTTAAAGTTAAAACCCATTTGCTAACCTATGACGCCGCACAGCAGCGTATCCGTAATGCCGGCACAATCATTGATTCAAACTGGCACAATTACAAATTAACTTATCTTACACCGAAAGAAAACTTTCTGGCAAGGCAAATAGATACACTAAAAAAGCAGGTTGATGAAGAAAGCAAAACTTTGGAATCCATCCTGCTGAAAAAGGACACGGCAGCGCTCAATGAGTTGATCCAAAAGCAGTCCGTCGCATTGCAATCACCATTTTTAGAAAAATTAACGCAGTTAATGGATCTGCAGGAAAGGGTGGGGAATCAAATATTCGAAAGCAGCAGGCATAGCTATACAACTGCAGTAAATAACTTTGTCTTTTGGATATTTTTTTCAATTCTGCTCGCTCTTTCTTTATCATTCATCATCATAAAAAATATCCGGCGGCTCATTAAAGATATTTTGGAAAGCAACGACAGTGTTAAAGAAAGCGAAAACAAGTACCGTTCTATCCTCCAAAATGCTTGTGATGCTATTTACGTTGCGGATAATACCGGGAATTTTATCGATCTGAACGAAAGCATGTGTAAAATGCTCGGTTATTCAAAAGAACAACTAATGAAGTTAAATTTTTCAGAAATTATTGATTCTGAAAACTTGATAAGTGAGCCGATTGAGCGACCTGCCGTTCCAAATCAACCCATTTTTAAAGAAAGAACTTTTATAACCGCTGAGGGGAAAAAGGTAGCGGTCGAAATAAACGGGCAAAGACTTGATGAAGATACGCTAATGGGCGTTGCCCGTGACGTAACCGGGCGGAAAAGGATGGAGACGGAACTTAGGGAAGCCGAATTAAAGTTCAGGACACTGGTTGAGAAATCCATTGTCGGCGTGTATATAGCACAAAATGAAAGGTTTATATATGTGAATCCAAGGCTGGCTGAGATTTTTGGTTATACCCACCAGGAGCTATTGGATTTGCCTGGCCCACCTATGGAGATACTTTTCACAGAGGAAAGCCGCAAGCTAATCCGGACTAATTTACAGGCGCGTTACAGCGGTGAAATTGAACAGTCTCGTTATCAGGTGGTTGGCATAACGAAAGAAGGTGCCACAAACCAGTTGGAGATCCACAGTAATATGGTCACCATAGATGGTAAGCCTTCCCTTATGGGGACGATACTGGATATTACAGAGCGAAAGCGGATGGAAACCGGGCTTCGAGAAGCCGAATTAAAGTTCAGGACCTTAGTTGAGCAATCCATGGTGGGTGTGTACATAAGCCAGAATGAAAGGTATTTATATGTAAACCCCAGGTTTGCCGAGATTTTTGGTTATGAACCACAGGAACTTGTTGACCAGCCCGATAGCGTAGTCGAAAGACTTTTTGACAAAGAAAGCCTCGATATCATCAGGGCAAATATTAAGGCACGTTATAGTGGTGACGTGGACAGAGTGCGTTATCAGATTTCCGGGAAAAGAAAAGACGGTTCCAGAAACGAGCTGGAAATTTACGGGACTATAGTAACTATCAACGGCCAGAAGATTATCATCGGGACGATGCTGGATGTTACCGAACGCAAGCAGGCAGAAGAGCTGATTTTAAAGGAGAAAGAACTATCGAACACCATTATTGATAGTTTGCCGGGAATCTTTTATTTGCGGGATATGAACGGTAGAGGCTTACGATGGAACAAAAACCTCGAATTGGTTACCGGATACTCCGCAGAGGAAATTGAGGGCAGCGTACTGCAAAATCTTATTGCTGAGGAAAACCGTGAAACAATGCAAAGGGCGGTTGACGTAACCCTTAATGTGGGGTACTCTACCACTGAAACAAAATTGGTTACTAAAGACGGTTCCAAAATACCCTATTTGATCACCAAAAAACTGGTAAATTATGAAAATCAGCCTTGTTTCCTGGGTATCGGAATTGATATTTCCCAGCGTATTAAAGTCGAAGATGAATTAAAAAAATCTGAGCAGAATTTAGCAGCTTATAACCGGGAACTAAACCTGTTGAATTCAATAAATGACGTTATTTTACGTAATGAGGATGAACTTGAACTTTACCAGGAAGTATGCAATTGTATTATAAGAACCGGGGGCTATAAACTGGCCTGGGTATGCTGCAAACCCGATGAAAATGGTGCCGACCAAATTGTGAAGCCATTAGTTGCCGCCGGCGCGATGGATTATTTGTCTGACGTGAAAATTGATCTTAGCGACCCCGAACAAGCCAAGGGGCCAACGGGAACCTCGTTGCAGACGGGCGGCACATTTGTCAACAATGATGTGAACAATATTGATTTTTTTGTGCCATGGGCGGAGCGCGCAAAAAAGCATGGCATACAGTCGTCCCTATCGCTTTACCTGGACCTGGGCGATGGTAAAAAAGGTGCGCTAATGGTCTACAGCGGTCAAACTAACGCGTTTGATAAGCATGAAGTGTATATAATGGAGCGCCTGGCCGCGAATGTTTCAACAGCGGTACAGAACATCGAAAACCGCAGCATACTTAATGAGTCTGAAAACAGGTTCCGTGGTGCGTTCGAAAATTCGGCTATCGGAATGGGCCTGGTTTCACCGGAAGGGAAATGGCTCAAGGTGAACCGCTCGCTGTATGAGATGCTGGGTTACACTGAAAAGGAATTACTCTCGCTGACATTTCAGCAGATCACCCACCCCGAAGACCTGGAAAAAGACCTTGAGCTTTTTTACCAAACCCTCCGTGGCGAAATTGATACCTACCGCATGGAAAAACGCTATTTCCATAAGGATGGCAGCATCATTTGGATCAATCTGACCGTAGCGATGGTGAGAGGTGCAGATAAACAGCCCTTGTATGTTGTTTCTCAAATCGAGAATATCACAGAAAAAGTAGAGTCGCAGCTTAAATTTCAAAACCTGGTCGAAAACTTCATTGTAGGCGTTTATATTCTCCAAAATGGCAAACTTGTTTACGTAAATCCAAGGCTCGTAGAGGAAACCGGCTATAGGGAGGAAGAGCTTATAGGCATGCCTTATGAGCAATTTATTTACGAAAATGACCGGGATTATGTTATGAATATAATAGATTCACGGGAGCAGGGACTAATTGATACTGTAAGATATGAGGCAAGGATAATAAAAAAGGATGGCGAACCATTATGGTACGAAATAATAGGCAGCACAACCACGTACAGGGGCGCCACAGCCCTTATTGGAACAATGATCAATGTTAATATAAGAAAGGAAGCCGAACATGAGGTCCAGAGGCTAAGTCGTTTGTACCATTTCGTAAGCCGCATGAATGAATCCGTGTTAAAATCAGAAACCGAGGAGGACATCTTTTCCGAAGCTTGCCGCATCGCAGTAGAAGTAGGGAAATTTCGGATGGCCTGGATCGGTTTGTACGATGAAAAGAATGACCGTATCACGCCGGTCGCCTGGGACGGTTATGATAATGGCTTCCTGGACACGCTGGATATTCCAGGCATGAAAGTTTCCGAATCAGCTATTCCGTCAGCTAAAGCAATCCGGCAAAAAGCTCCTGTTTTTTACAATGATATTGCTAATGATCCGGATATACCTGTTTTTATCAAACAAGAAATGGTAAAAAGGGATTATCTTTCAGGTACGTCGTTTCCGATATTCATTAATGGCAAAGTTGTTGCTGCAATGGTGCTGCTTGTATCTGAACCTTTTTTCTTTAATGAGCTGGAAATCAAGCTGCTTCAGGGGGTGACAGATAACATCACCTATGCCGTTGACAAAATAACGATTAGAGAGCACCAAACAAAATCAGAAGCCAATCTCCGGTCAATATTTGACAGTACCGATGTCGCATATTTGCTGCTGGATAAAGAGTACAATATTGTCGCGCTTAACCAGCAAATGAGAGCTATTTACAGAGAAAATGTTGGTGTTGAGCTCAATGAAGGCGATGATTTGATAGCGCTGATCAGACCTGACCGACAGCAAATGATGCGGGATTTATATGATAGTGTTCTGCATACAAAAAAACCATCCGGATATGAGTCTTCGTTCGTAGATGGCGTCAAAAGGTATTTCGCCGCCAGTGTTTTTCCAATAGTAGTGGCGAATGAAGCAATCGGGATATGTATTTCGACCATTGATATCACAACACAAAAAAATGCCCTCGAAAAGCTGGAGGCCGCGAATGAGGACCTTCAGAAAAAAACCAAAGAACTGGAGTATTCAAATACGGAACTGGAGCAATTCGCGTACGTTGCTTCCCATGACCTGCAGGAGCCCTTGAGGATGGTCACCAGCTTTATGGGCCAGTTAGAAAAGAAATATGGTGATGTCCTGGACGAGAAAGGGAAAAAATATATCTACTTTGCAACTGACGGGGCCAAAAGAATGCGGCAGCTTATTCTCGATCTTTTAGAATTTTCAAGGGTCGGACGTACTGAAGAAAGCTTTGAAGAGGTTGATTTTAATGACCTTATAAATGAAGTGCTGCCCTTGTACCGCAAAAATATTGAAGAGTTTAAGGCTAAAGTATATATTGATCAACTTCCAACGATGCTGGTATATAAAACTCCGGTAAGGCAAATTTTTCAAAACCTGGTGGGCAATGCCCTCAAATATCACAGGGAAGGTGTTGCACCGGTAATCAGAATAGCGTCAACGGAAACCCCGACAGCCTTTGAGTTCTCAGTTAAAGACAACGGCATTGGCATTGATCCCGAATATTTCAATCAAATTTTTATTATATTTAAGCGACTTCATAATCGCGATCAATATCCTGGCACAGGCATGGGGCTTGCCATAACCAAAAAAATCGTTGAAAATATGGGCGGCCGGATATGGGTCGACTCGCGCGAAGGCGAGGGCTCAGTTTTTCATTTCACAATTCCAAAACATATAAAACAATGAAACCAATAAATATTTTGCTGGTAGAAGACAATGAAGGTGATATTGTACTCACACTGGAGGCTTTCGAAGAAAGCAAACTGATCAATAAAATTACCGTTATCAGAGATGGAAAGGAAGCAATCAGTTTTTTTGATAATTTACGTGACCAAGACGTAAAACCGGATATGGTTTTACTCGACGTAAATTTGCCCAAGGTAAGCGGCCACGACGTGCTGAAACATATTAAAAGTCATGAAAAACACGGGGGTACACCAGTCATCATGTTAACAACTTCATCTGCTGAAAAGGATATATTGCAAAGCTATAAAAACCACGTAAATTGCTATGTTACCAAACCCATTGATATGGTCGAATTTATTAAGGCAATGGCAAAGATCGAGGATTTTTGGATAAATATAGTTTCCATACCGGCCAAATAGTGAAAGATGCCAGACAAAAGTTATTTCTCTATACTGATTATCGAAGACAATCCCGGCGATTTCGAGCTTATTGAAGAGTTTCTGCTCGAACAGATCGAGGCTCCTGTAATAACTCACGCACAAAACTACAAGGAAGCAAAAGCAAGTCTGACTGACAAAAAAATTCCTTTTAGTATAATTCTCCTTGACCTTTCATTGCCGGATAAGACCGGCAGCGAATTAATAAAGAATATAGTTAATGAAAGCAACAACATCCCGGTAATTGTTTTAACGGGTTACGATGATTTTACATTTGGCGTAAAATCGATTTCACTGGGCATTTCAGATTATATTTTAAAAGATGAATTAACTTCGTTAACCTTATATAAAACCATCATATATAGCCTGGAGCGGCGGAAAATAGTTTCATCGTTAGAAGAATCTGAAAAACGGGTGCGGAGCTTTGCAAAGCAATTGAGCGAAGTCGTTGAGGAGGAACGGGCCCGGATAGCCCGCGAAATTCATGATGAATTTGGCCAGCAGCTTTCCGGTATTAAAATGTCGCTTTCGGCTTTGAAAAAAGGCGCCGGAACACAAACCAATATAGAGCCCATTATAGAAACCATTGTTAATGAAGTAAATGACAGCATTCAGTCACTGAGGCAAATATCAAACGAATTGCGCCCGGCCCTGCTGGATAAACTCGGATTGCTGGCTGCTATTGAATGGTTGGTAACCGAGTTTCAAAAGAAAACCGGTATAGACAGTCATTTCAGCGCCGGTGGCAGCCAGCCGGAGATAAAGAAGGATGTGGAGATCAATATTTTTCGTATTTGCCAGGAAGCGCTGACAAACATTACAAAACATGCCTGCGCTACATTAGTAAATGTGGCGATATTTGCAAATGAAGATACGTTTATCCTCAAAATAACAGATAATGGCAAAGGCATAAATGCAGGTATTTTGCGCGATCCGCTTTCTATGGGTTTGCTGAACATGCGCGAGCGTGCAAACCTGATGAATGCAGGCCTGAATATTAACAGCTCAACCGATACCGGGACGATAGTAGAATTAATTGTAAATACCAATGGCAAAGAAAATATTAATAGCTGACGATCACTCAGCAATCAGGATCGGCGTTAAACAGATATGCGCTGCTGAATTTCCGTTTGTTCAATTCGGCGAAGCCACCAACTATGCCGAAGTTTTTCAAAAACTTAAGGAGAATGAGTGGGACCTGCTGATACTTGATATTGATTTGCCAGGACGAAACGGGCTGGACATTTTAAAACAAATTAAAGCCGAGAAATTAAAAGTACCGGTACTAATGTTTAGTTTTCACAGCGAAGAGCAATTAGCCCTGCGCGCATTAAAAATAGGAGCGGCAGGTTACCTGTCGAAAGATGCCGCCGATACAGACCTCGTAAAAGCTATGAACCAGGTACTGAACGGCAAGAAATATCTATCGCAATCTCTTTCTGAAAAACTGATCTCCATACTCGACGAAGGCTCCGATAAAGAACCGCACGAACTGCTTTCCGACAGGGAGTATCAAACTTTTATTTTGATCGCCTCCGGAAAAACCGTAACTGAAATTTCTGATATGCTCAGCCTCAGCAAACCTACTATAAGTACTTACCGGGCCCGGATACTTGAAAAAATGAAACTTAGAAATAATACCGAAATTATAACATACGCTGTCGGTCAGAAACTTCTGTAAACCAGTCAAGTCAACCAAACCACTACATCAGTTTCCTAATTGCGTCGATAATATTGGCTCTCCGCTATTTCGTATAAGACGTATCAATTAAATAAAAAAAATGGAAACTTTCGTAAAACAGGCAGAAGACAGCATTGCACTTTCGGTAGCCTTAGTGTCTTCATTCGTGATTTCTTCTTTTAAAAAATATACGCCAGCAACGCCGGCCTTATGTCCGGTAAACGTTGCCCGCACAACTACGATACAGGCGATTGTAAATAAGCCGGAATATTCAAATTATCAGTTTAAATAGCGTATGCATTGCTCCTGAAGTTCGTATGGTTCGGTTCAGGGGCCGGTTCTTTTGAAGTAATTACTTTGTTTCTTATCAACCAAACAACTACATGAATTTTGTAATCGGGTCTATAGACTACAGACGACCTATTGAACAACTTTGCTTTGTTGAATCAGGGACCAAAAGACCAGGAAATATTAAACAATAGGAATGGAGATGAATATGAGATCGATCAATAAATTTCAAGACGCAGGCGTTACCCGCAGCGTGTTAGTAATAGAAGATAATCCGGGTGATTATGCTTTGGTTGAGGACTTTCTTTTGGAAATAAAAAACGAATTTAGTTTAAAGCACGCCGAAACCTGTAAAGAAGCCAAATTTATGCTAAGCGGCGGGCACCCTCAATTTGATGTAATCCTTTTGGATCTGTCGTTACCCGATAAAACTGGAATAGATCTCATAAATGAAATAGTAGCCGTATGCCAGGGCACCCCAGTTATTGTACTTACCGGATACGAAAGCTTGCATTTCGGTGTAAAGTCTTTATCGCGGGGTATTGCCGATTATCTATTAAAAGACGAACTGACCCCTCAAACACTTTACAAAAGCATTTTATATAGCTGCGAGCGGAAAAAAGGTATTCTCGATCTCGAAGAATCAGAAAAACGATATAGTGAGCTGTTTCATTTAAGCCCCGAACCGATGTGGGTTTATACTATTGACAGCCTGCGTTTTGAAGACGTGAACGATGCAGCGGTAAAACATTATGGTTACTCAAAAGAGGAGTTTTTAAGCATGACCATCAACGACATTAAAGTGCACGATGCTGGTAAAACCGGCTTAAAAGATGATGCACCGTGTAATACCTGTGCATCAAAAATCTGTATTGAGGAGCATATCACCATGCATAGAAAGAAGAACGGAGAATTGATATGTGTTGAAGAGAATAGTAACGTGATTGGACACAAAGGAAAAAAAGCAAAAATCGTTTTTGCCAACGATGTTTCTGAACGGTTAAACTATATAGCCGCTATAGAAGCGCAGAATGAAAAACTGCGTGAAATTGCCTGGGTGCAATCACATGTTGTGAGGGCGCCACTGTCACGCCTGATGGGCCTGGTTGACCTGTTTAAAAATTATCAAAACACTGCTGAAGAGAGCTGTATGATCGTCGATTATTTACTCAGCAGCGCCCACGAACTGGATGATATAATAAAAGACATATCTGACAAGGTATATGACAAAATAAAAATAGCCGACTCCGATTTACAAATTAGCGCCTGAAAAATCTGATCTGACACATGATAAAAGTCTTAAAAACGGCGGCTGTTTATTTAAACTAAAAATAAAAAAAATGAAAATATCGATACCAGTTGTATTAATGCTTTTTTGCCTGATGGCATGTCGCAAGGAGGAGAAACTTTCCCCTGTGACCGCAGCAAAAGCTAAACTTGCTTCATCAGGCATCAAATATGATACAATACCAGACAAAGCAGTTCTTAAGATAGAACTTTTTAGAGACAGTATAATTTCTGATGAAACGGCAATCGCTTTTGAACACACGGCTTGCCTTGCCTACAATTCCCTGATAGATGCTCCGTATTTTGCAGGAACTGGACAGTTAAGTTTTGCCAGTATTTCGAGTGACGGCCGGGATTTAGCTATAAATACGTTGCCGTATAAACAAGGTATGGCCATTCGGTTTGATGTGCATGCAAAAACTGACGGCCTATACAAAGTGATGGTGAGTAGTGAAAGCGCAGTTCCCTCCGATATTCACATTTGGCTAAAAGACAAATACCTGAAGGACAGTGTTGATATCAGTAAAAAGAACTATAGTTTTAAAATTAGTCAAGTTGACACCAATTCATTCGGCAAAAACAGATTAGAGTTAATCCTAAAGGAATAACACAATAAATACCGCATGCTCCCGCGGGGGCAAATCATAATTTTATTTTGAACTAAAACTTAAAGCATAGTGATCCAGCTTAATAACAACTGCCCTCAATAACAAATTCAGTTACTCTAATTTTAAAAATCATGCATGAACTGGAGCCATTTTACATCATCTACTGCATAAATGTTTACTGTGAAAACTCAATTTTTCACAGCACCCGTAAATATTTTATCCCATTTCAAACCGACTCACTGCTATCATCTTACAAATGCCCGACCTGTGAAAAAGCACTGCTCTCCGGAATGGATATTGAATTGGAACAAATTGCAGCACAAGCGAAGCTAAAATTGAACGACAAAGAGCCCGCATTAAAAAATTTAATGTGGCTTAATTAACCAGCACATAAAACTGCTATAAACAAAACCTTAACCCCAAAATACAAATGAAAACGCATCAGCAATTGTTGCTCAAATTGACAACTATTCTTTTTTTTGCTATGGGAAGCTTGTTCCCCATTGCTTTAGCTTCCATCGGCATTTTAACCAAAAGTCATGGTTATCAAAATCCTGCTGTAAAAAAAAGTGCTTTAAATAAGTATGTGCCCGATACAAAGCCTGTTAAAAGAGCATATGTTAACAGGCTATTACATTAAAAAAAGCGCAAAAGCGGCAGCGTTATATTCGGCGCCCAACAGTAATAATTTATTATAAAGATAGAAAATATGGGCCGTTGGCCTCCATTTCCCGAAATGTCAGGAATGTAATTCCGTAGACTTTGACTATGTTAAACAATTAGAAGGTTAATTTGATTTCCAATTCGATGTTCAGGAACGTACTGAATCAGATTGCCAGCAAAAGGACGGCTACCAATGATTCACCATAGCCGACGGCTGAAAGGAAAACAGTGGCAATAAATAACGGTTGTAGTGCCCGGGTTTATTTGGACTTTAGCTTGATTTACGGGATGGTCTATAATTATTGAACTGATCTAAGGGTTTCACCTAAATATTTTACACGCGGGATACCATTTTTATACCGCAATTTCTTTTTGCTGACCAATCTCATTTTATTTTATGACTGCCGTCTTTAATTATCCTCATTATCAGGGTTATATTTAGTAAATGATTACTATGTGGTTGGATTATATTTAACACCATTGAAGGTGAGTGGGTTTAATTAAAGTATGGGCAAACGTAATTACTATATCGTAAACGGAATTACCTGGTACCGGGCGCTTGCGGCATTCTGTATGCTACTGTTAATCTGCAACCATCAGTTCTCAGCGTTTAAATGGATGCTGGCTTTTAGCTTTTTTACCGACGCTGTTGACGGAAATCTTGCCCGTAAATTAAAAGTGATCAGTAAATTTGGTTCTACGCTTGATTCCGTCGCAGACGATCTTACCGTTGCTGTCGCCATAATCGGAATGATTGTGTTTAATCCCGGGTTTTTAAAAGGAGAGCTTACCCTTGTCGTGATTTTGTTACTGCTTTATGTGCTACAGATCACACTTGCACTAATAAAGTATGGGAAAATAAGCAGCTTTCATACCTATTTTGCTAAAGCCGCCGCCGGGCTGCAGGGTCTTTTTCTCGTGTTGTTTTT
>Ga0316224_1001876_pt1 | contig 21028 bp, 18 predicted proteins | sample TBH18013metaG_FD_206254 | JGI IMG/M metagenome (GOLD analysis project Ga0316224, IMG submission 206254) | Freshwater microbial communities from Trout Bog Lake, Wisconsin, USA - TBH18013 | ecosystem: Environmental > Aquatic > Freshwater > Lake > Hypolimnion/Profundal zone | place: USA: Wisconsin... | reverse complement strand
TCAACACGGCAAACACGGCGGCAATAGCGAGATAGGTACGTTCGCGTTCGGCGCGCGCTTCCCAGAACTGATTCAACGTCTGGGTCAGGGTACCGAGCAGGCTTGCTGCTGACTGATAGTCGCTCTGTGTCATCTTGCGTTCCTGACCTGCCATACTTCGGCATTGATTTTCTTTAAAACCAGACCCTTGCTGTCCAGCGCGGCCTGCAGATTTTTTTGCATATCCTGTTGTCCCGTTTCAGCTTTGAGCTGCAATACCAGCGCCCTGTCCTTGTATTCGACCGAAACCAGTTTGGGCAACTCTGCGGCATTCATGGAATTCCAGACCGCACCAAACTCCGACAGCAGCAGCGTGAAATCATCGGGCGACGCCTGCCCTGAATTGCGCTGGGCCAGATCCAGATTTTTGCGCATCTGCTCCAGCGGGTACACCACCACTGTTTCTTTGGGAAAACTGGTCCGATAGGTTTGCAGCATATTCTGCTTCAAGGCCTGTGCTTCGCGTTTCAGGTTCCAGTAGTCATAATTTAACCCCACAATATTGACCAGCATGACCAGCGCAGCCAGCATGACAGGCCAGCGCCAGACCTGCCACTGGATCTGACTGGACTGACTGCCCTGTAGTGCGGCCATCAAATTGATGCTGACAGTCCGTGCAGGACCCAACGTGGCAGCCCAGCTGCTTTCTGACATCGTGATGCGCTCCAGCCAGACGGGATTGGTTTGCAGCGCCTCCTGATACGGCCTGATCAGGCCGGCCGGCAACAGCAGATGGATTGCCAGGGGCCCGGCGAGCATGGTCATCGCAGTCAGCCAGGTTTCAACGGACTGGGCCGATTCCTGCAGAATGCCCATGCCGGACTGTGCGCCGTTACGCAGTGTCAGGCTGGCCTCAGAACGCTGATCATCCAGCGTGACACTGCACTGATCTTTGTTCCAGGGCAGACAGAGTTGCGCCGGTATGGCCCGAATCTGGCTGGCTCCGAGTGCAACAAAATGCGCATGCAGTTTTTGCAGCCATTCGCGCTGCGCCACGGCGACCGTACGGCTGCCACTGTCTGATTTTGCGGCCAGAATCAGGACACACTCTCTGACATCACACATTAATTGATCTTCCACCAGATTCGGCAGTGCCATTTTCAGTTTGGCCTCCGACATCGGCGGCGTCTTCAGTTCCAGCAGCGTGACATCGGCTGCGGCAATCAGCAACACCAGATTGGCTCTGAGCACCGTGGCAGCCAGTTCGGAAAGCGTTGCACTGCCCTCCCGGATGATGGAGCCATCGTCGCGGCACGCCGCATAGGAAAACGCGCCATGTGGCCAGGCCTGGCTGTGTCTGGAAGGAACGTGTAAGTACAAAGTATTCAAGGTGCGTATTTTTTAAAAGTGGTTGTTCGATTTATGTTGACCGGCGCTAAATTTCCCTTACCCAGACCACCCGCGTTATACCGCTCATCGGTGTCCGTTCAATCAGCGCGTCCTGATCAAACACCGAGCGTCCCAGCCGCACATGTCCATGCACAATAAAATAGTTGGTCTGGGTACTGATAATGCTGTTCGTGGGAGCATTGCCTTTGCTCTTGTCCCAGCGTCCGCCCAGATCTGCCATATCCCGGTAATAGGCCTGGTCGCGGTTGGTTACGATCTGCTGGGCATCAGACAGTGAAATTCCAGCAATTCTAGCTGAAATCACCTGCGCTGATGCCGTATTTATATTGACCGGGGTCGCTACAGGTAAAAAAACCACCAAGTCACGCAACTTTGCCACTGCATCAGGTGTAAAACCGGGAATGGCCAGCAAATCATCCACCTGCGTCAACGCCAGAATCTTGGCACTGACCGCTGCCGAGAGCACGCTACCATCCTGGTTGAGCTGCGCAGTCTTGGCCTGAGTCGAGGCCACCATGTTGGCCGCTGCAACAGCCAGTTCGGAATTCATGCCCTGCGCAGAGAGCAATTTCTGAAATGCCTGCAGGGTCGCAGGATCGATCACGCCGGCAACTGCCAGACCGGTCAGATTCAGACGCGACTGGGCATCAATGACATAACCGGACAGCGTCGCATCGGTGTCATCTTCACTGGTCCTGCCATTGTCCACATACTGATCGAGCCGGGTTTCTTCCAGCGGCACCGACCACGGCTCACCCAAATAATCGACCTGACTGACTTTGGCATCTTCCCGCAGAATCAGGCGCGCCCAATCCAGTGCGCCGCGCATGACCCACTGTTTCTGCAATTGATAGCGCTGATTTTCAATCGACCGCACCTGCACGTTTTGCTGACCGAACAGGCTCATGACCAGTGTAATGGCCAGCGCGGCGAGCAACAGTGCCGTTACGATGGCCACGCCGCGCTGATGGAATTTGGGCCGGTTCATATTCCACCCAGCATGATAATTTTTTGCATGGCATGTTCACGGTTGACCAATTGCATCGTCACCTGCAAACCGGTAGTGACTTTGGTCTGGTCTGTGACCGGCACGGCCAGGTTGGATGGGGTCGCAGGGGAAGACGCCGGCGCAGATGCGCCAACCTGCGCGCCGGTATAGGTGGTGCCGCCCAGTGAAGTGGTCGGATACCCTTCGAACGTGAGACTCGCCATGTTTTTTTGCATGACAATTTCCACCTGGCCTTCAGGTGGATTTCTGGCCTGTTGCAGCAACTGGCTGAGCACACTCAGGTCACGCGTGGTGATCGATTCAAAACGGGTCAGACTGTCATTGACCTGACGGTAAGTGACCAGCTGCATGGCCGGCGCCTGATCTTCTGCATAGACATTGCGGATCAGAATCAGCCGTTGTGGCTCTATCCAGCTGGAACGTCCTTCCGGCAGGTTGGGATAATTGAGCGGATTGACGATGTGCGCACAGTCGCTTTGCAACTGGGCGAACGTCAGCTGCAGGGCACGCGTCTGTTCCAGTTCGGCAGTCAGCGCCACACGACTCCTGACGATACTGTCCAGCCCGCGCCAGCCCAACACCGCCACAATGGCCAGTATGCTGATGGCGACCAGCAGTTCAATCAGGGTAAAGCCGGGGCTGTTTTTGTCACAGCGCATTGGGCACCACCTGAATCAATTTAATAATGCGCCGGTCCGGAAAGCGCGCATCAAATACGCCGACCTCCACCCTGCGGAATGACGGATTGGGTGTGGCGATCACATCCTGATAACAGCGCAGATCCAGGTCGTCCTGCGGACAGGAAAAATTGCTTTGTCCGAGATCCGGCCAGGTGTTGGACAGACGAATTTGCGCCAGCCGGTTTTCGGCCGACCAGGTGGCCATCATGGCTGAACGCAGATGGTCGCTGTTCTGGGTCAGGCTGCCGACTGCACGCAGACTGGCACCAAGCGCCACGCCAACGATGACCAGCGCCACGAGCACTTCCAGCAATGTGAAACCTGCTTCAGGTGCTGCGAACACCGCAGGCTGGGATGCAATCCCGGCTTCACCAGTCGCAATGCCGGGATTACCACATTGCTTTTGGGTTGATTTCACGGTGTCATTCCAATCAAAGTGATTCAACGGCAAAATGACCCAGCCCGTCTGCCTGTATCGACACCGACGCACCGTCATAGCTCAGTGTCAAAACAAACGGTTTGTCTACCGGTTCCCGCCCGAAAATAATTTTCAGCGGCAGACCGGCCCTGGCAGGGGCGGGTTGCATGCTGATGACCAGTGGCGACTTTTTGAAACTGCGTTCACGAAACAGGTCATTGTCGGTCAGGGGTTGCCAGCTGCTGTCGGTGCGCACATAAAAGCGGAACTGTTCGCTGTCCATTTCAAAGGCGACCGGACGGTTGCGCACGATCGCTTCTTCGCGTGCCAGCTGCAACAGCAAGGCAATGCGCTGACCATCATCGAGTAACGCTTTTTTTGTGTTGGGTATGGCGTTAATGCTCACCATACCCAGCAATATGCCCATCACCACCAGAACCACGAGCAGTTCCAGCAGTGTGAAGCCACCGGATCCTGACCGGACGCGGTGCTGATTAACGAAACTGGCCATGGGGCGGGTTATAAATCCCAGGACCCGATGTCAGCGTTGATGCCCTCACCACCTGGCTGTCCATCCGCACCTAACGAAAACACGTCGTATTCACCTTTGATGCCGGGACATAAATATTGATACGGATTACCCCACGGGTCTTTGGGAATTTTTTCCAGATAGCCGTCGGTCTTGTAGCCGTTGGCAGCCGGACCGGTAGTCGGTTTGGTCACCAGTGCCTGCAAACCCTGTTCCGTGGTTGGATAGCGCTGATTGTCGAGTTTGTACAGTATCAAGGCCTGCTTGATGTTGGCGATATCCTGTTTGGCAGCGACGACTTTGGCCGTGTCGGTATGACCAACCAGCTTGGGCACGACGATGGCAGCCATGATGCCCAGAATGGCAATGACGACCATGATCTCAATGAGAGTAAAGCCGCGCGCCAGTGCCAGCCGGATTCGATTTTGTCTGAATTTGGAATTTTGCATAGTTAACAGCGCCTGTGAGAATTCGGACACTTATTGTATTGCATGTCAGGCGCAATGTGCCACGTGCAATGTTAGGAAATTGAAAATAAATTTGCCGAAATGAGTAGACTGGGATGCAATCGTAGGTTGGGATGCAATCGTAGGCTGGGATGCAATCCCAGCATTTCAACCGTTGATGCTGGGATTGCATCCCAGCCTACGACGCATCCCAGCCTACGACGCATCCCAGCCTACGCCCTCCATACCCAAAGATTTCAAATGGACTGACTACCAGCCTCAAGAATTGGTTTTCCTGACCAATTCGGCGCGTAACGCAGCAAATTCCTTTCTAACCTCGTCATGCGGGATAGCAGGGCGTGGATCGTCCAGCGCTTCCTGCACCTGTGCGCGAAACCATTTGTCATAGGCAGCTGACTCATGCACCGCTTTCAATCGTTGGGCGTTTTGTTCATAGCGTGCCTGTCGCGGTGCCGGTTCAAAATTTGCGCTGGCGACGTGATAGTCGACAATATGTACGGTATTGCGTAAAAAATTATCCACTGAATCCAGGCTGGCAAACTTTCTCCGATTGATATGACCGGTGTTATCGCGTGCAGCAACAACACGCTCGGTCAGTCCATACCTGATCACCACCACATAGCCACCTTTTTCACCCACTACTTCGGCGCTGCGCACGGCGAAGGCAGCGACCAATTCTTTGAGCGTGTTGGAGGTAATGAATTCCGGTATGGTCGTAACTCCATTAATTAAATCAATTTGGTCACTTTATTAGATCCTATGTTTATTTGCAATAGATCGATGCCAAATTGATTACAATGAATCACGTTCAAGACATGCGTCCTGCTATTTTTTATTCCGGGCCTGCAGCATCAAATACATCAGCGCCACATTGATGGCATCATTCAATGCATCATGGCGCGGCAGATCGGGCAGTTGCAGATGGTTGAAAATGGCCGCCATGCTCAAATCAACATAGCCATCGTGATGCTTTTTGATCTCCTGATCATAATAAATGCCAGAGACTTCAATGGCCCGGTTCGGCAGGCCAATGCCGATCAGCGGCTTCAAAAATTTGTTGACCAGCCTGATGTCATATTCCAGGTAATAGCCCACCAGCGGACGTCCGCCGATAAAATCGAGCAACTGACAGACGGCATCGGCTGCCGGAATACCGTTGGACACATCCTTGGGGCGCAGACCATGAATTTTGACATTGGCCGCTTCCATGATGCCTTCCGGTTTCACCAGCACGTAAAACGATTCGCTGGTAAGGATGGTGTTGTTGCGGATTTTGACGGCGCCGATCGATAAAATCTCCGCTTCCCGCACATTCAGGCTGGTGGTTTCGCAATCGAAACTGACCAGTTCATCCGGATGCTCATCAAACAGACCGGCATATTTCGGGTTGGATAATTGACGGCGCGCCCAGGCTTTTTTCAGGGAATGGAACATCAATAGGTTCCAAGATGAAAATGCTGGTTGATCTTCTGTTTGAAGCGCTTGACCACCTGCAGTGCGACTTTGAGCAGGTCGCGCTCCAGCGTGGTCAGTGCCTGCATGTCGATCTGGTTGTGGTTGTTTCCAAACGAGCACACCGCCAGATTGGACAGGCCGGCATCGAGTCGCAGATCCATCATGAAACTGAGTGATTCGGACAGGTCCTTGGCCAGTGCCGCGTCCAGTACGCCAAGATGAGACAGGCGGTGGATGCGCTCAAACGTATTGGTGTCAGTCAGGCGCGCCTGCAGGGCCAGGGAGCGTACGCCATGCACCACCGGGAAGATGCCCATTTTTTTGATGTCCAGACCGGTACCGCTGTCGCGATGGATCAGCTGTGAAAAAAATCCCTGACTCTGCGTGTCAAACAGGTTGACGGAACGGGCAAATTGCGCGAGCTGACCGGCATCGTCCGACAGCAGCCGGTACAGATAATCTTTGACCTCGGTGTAGATGCTTTCGTCGCCCGCGACCACTTTGGCATCGACAAAAATCGCCAGTTGCATCATCGAATCCAGCGCCGGGGCATGGCACCACTGAAAAACGGTTTGCCGGAATTCGCTCACGGTTTTGCGCCACGCCGGATTGTTGACCATGATTTTGCCGTTGCAGGGTGGATAGCCGAGCCGCGTCAGCGTGCGCGAAAATTCTTCGCAGGTGCGCTGTGCCAGCACCGGATCGACGCCATCGCGCATGATCAGCGCATTGTCCTGATCGGTTTTCAGGATCTGCTCGCCGCGCCCCTCCGAACCCATGACCAGCAGGCAGCTCTGTTCAATGAATTCAACCGGCGCAATGATGCGCCAGGCTTTTTCAATCAGGCTGCTGTTGAGCACCTGGGTGAGTTGGGCCAGCTGCTGGGCGCGCATGCCGTTGCTGCGAAGGATCTGGATCGATTTGGTCATCTGATCGGCGATCACAACCAGTTCATCGACACTGTCAGCCCGTTCCAGCCGTTGCGCAATCAAATGGGTGTGGTTGGAAAAATAGGCCAGCACGTCGATCTGTTCCAGTGCCCCGACCGGCAAGCCATCCTCAGTGACGATGACGCGCTGAATTTTGTGACTGGTCATGCGCAGCAGTGCAAAAAACACGTAATCGTCGATGTCACAGCAAATCAGGTTGAACTGGGTCCAGACATGGATCGTGTCGCTGGACGGCACGCCGGCGATCACAATATCGCGCAGGACGGATTCGGTGAACAGACCAACCTGATCGTCATGGCGCACCAGAATCGACTTGATCTTGTCGCGCTTCATGATCTGTGCGGCTTGCAGTATCGAGACCGAACTGTCCAGCCAGGTCGCCTTGTTGCGATACGCATCGCGCACCCGGGCGGTAATCATGGTTTCGACTTCCCGCACCCGTCCGGTACTGGCCATATTGGCCAGCTTGTCGGCCACGCTGGTATAAAAGAAGGCACCAAAACGCGCATTGGAGCCGATCAGATCTGTAACAGTCGCTTTGGGAACAGTAAACATCAACGCCTGTTCCTGTACCACAAACCGGTTCAGCGAGCTGCCTTCGATGAGCGCGCGCGCTTCAAAAGTGTCATGCGCGCTATACAGGCCCACCACTTCACCGGAGAGCGTAACTTCCCGCACCAGTCCCTTGACGACCACATACAGCAGCTGGATGGGCGCACCGGATTCGATGACGACGGCTTCATCATTCTGGAACACCATATCGACCGACGTTTGCAGGGTGGTCTGTTCTGCACTGGTGAGCAGATCAAACGGGGAGAAGCTGAAGTCGAAACGGTCCATGGGGGGCTTTTGTCCGGTTGTCGTGTTTTTTGGACTGTATCAGTGAAACAGGCGGTGTGGTTTGCTGTTTGGGCGAATGTTTAACTTTGCTCAAACTGTGTCGTTTTTATGTTGATTGGGATGCAGTCTCGATGGCGGCCTGACTGATTCGGATCATGCCGCCAAGGCAGTGCAATAGTACTGCGCGCAGAAGATGCAACAGCGGGTTACACCATGAGCCGAAGGTTCAAATCCACGCAGGCTGCAACTGATAATGACTGCACTGCGCAAAATTTTTGTGCGAACCGTTGATATTCAAGGTGGGGGCGTACATGCGATGGCCGCGGAAAAAATAGGCTGTTTCGGCTTTTTTCATCGCTGCAGATTCTTGTCGGATGTGGCTGAGATGATCCGTTATTTGATCGAGTTTCGTGTTCAGTTCATCCTTGGAAAGCGGCTCATCCTTATTCTGCAATTGATCCCGTAACTGTTTGAGCGTAACGATGCGGGAATAGGTCTCGGGTGTGTAAAAACTTTTCCCGGTTTTCAGGTTCAGACCTTCTCCGCGAGCGCCCATGAAGGTTTGCATATCGAGTATCAGGGACAACGCGGTATTGAGCTGATGGGTCAAAAGAATGATATCGCGCACCTGTTTGCTGCACAGACGTTCCATGCCGTCCTGCACTGTCTGCCATGGAGAAGTTGGATTTTTCAACATGACGATCAGTTCCTTCCTCAGTTTTACAACCAGGGGTGCCTTCACTCTTGCGCCATCAGTCAGAATAATGTCTCGTGGGTTCAGTAATTTCCTGCACATTAATAATTGGGCCGCGTCAAAGTTGTTTAAAAACTGATCCTGATTGCGCAGCATGTCGTTCAAGTCCTTGACCGCCTGTTGGCCTGTCTCGGTTTTACCCATAGTGGTCGTGGTAAACCTTCTGATGCAAACATTAAAACTCTCGATGCGGTATTTCATGGCGTCGCGGATGGTGCCATCCTGGCAGTCTCTGGATAATAAAAACAGTCGCCCAACCATTTTCCTGATACCTTCGATATTTCTGTTTTTGTCCTCTTGCCGAAGCAGCAGGCCAGGAACAAGGGCGGTCGTTTCCAGTAAAAGGTGTCTTTGTTCCTGTACGGGAACGTGTTCACCTTCCAATCCCTTGAATATTCTGACCAATTTATTCTTTTGAATGAAAATGGCTTTTTGGAGGCGCATTGTAATGACCTGAAAATTTCTGGTCGTTGTTCTGGCCAGTTCTTCCCATTCGCCTTCAACGACGGCGTCCTCTTCAGTCCTGGTTTGGCCTGTCAGTAGCTCTGGCAGTATTGCCGGCAAGGGCAAAATGCCAGCCGCAGGCAGTATTGCATTCAAATATTTCAGTGCGACTTTTGATTCGAATGTAATCCACAATTGGGTTAATTTACATTGCAGCAATGTCGATCGCACGTCAGGATTGTCATCCATGACGACCGGCTCGGTCAGCGCGTGGAATCGGACTTGAACGGTTTTTCCTGCGCAGATCAGTTGGCCACAGGCTTTGATTGCCGGTAAGTGCCTGATCGCGATATGGTCCGGGCTGTCGAATCTGGGTGTTCTCATTGACAATGTGGTCAATGACACGTCGGTTGTTCCCTGAGCTGGTTCAAAAGGTTTGTACAACGGGATGCCGACCGGGTTTAATCTGGTTTGATCCCGATATATTAAATAACTGCCTCTGCCAACAATAGAGCGCATGCCTGTGCGTCCAAATTCGATTGATCGGCGCGGCATGTACGCAATTAAACCATCCTGGCTGTCCCGGATTTCCTCAACATGGGTTTTCATTGCTTTCTGATTTCTTTGATCTGGCAATTTTTCCAGTTCCGTATGGAGGCACGCCGTGTGGTGCGACAGGTCATGCACGCGATTTAATGCTTTTCTCTTCAGCCCACAGCAAAAAAAATCAAAAGTGCTTTCACGAACACTCATATCCTGAGAGCGATCTTCAACGCCTTGTGTGACATGTTCAATGGCGCCTTTGGCGACTTGTGTTATTTTTTCTACGGGAATATCCTGGCTCACCCAACCATTTTTCACAGGTATCAACATTGTTCGCCTCATTAATTAAAGTGAATGAAAATCCAAGGCAGTAGTTACCGTGAACTGTTGTCCGGATATGTCGAACCACTATACGCTTGATCATTTGCTGAATTCGGATTAAACATTGTTTAAAAAAATGGGAGCGTGCGCGGTCGGCCGGCATATAGCGCAAATTAGTTTCTATAAAGTAACCTTAAGTTAATTAACCCGCAAAACACCCTTCTTTTCCACCCTTCAATAAAACCGCAATTGCTGATAATTCAATCCTGAGACAGTGCCCTTTACTGTTCCATCAGTTCACGAAACCAGCAGGAGCCGCTTTATGGATACAGCAAATCCGAAGTTCGACACAGACCAGGATACCAATCACACTGATCGGGTCATGGATCTGAAAGCCATTCGTGCGGCCATCGCGCGGGTCGAAGCGGAAGCCAGAGCCACGGTGGCTGCGGAAAGCCGCGCCTTTGCCGAAGCGCGGGCCCGTGCGGTTGCTGAGGACCGGGCTGAACTGGATAATCAGGCCATCCTGGAAGCCGAGCAGTCACTGGAAATGGAAGAGCAGGCCAAGATCGCCAGCAAATCACGTCTGCAGGCTGAACAGCAGGCCCGGCTGGCGCAGCAGATGCGCATTGCTGCGACTCAAAAAGAAATTCAGGCCATCGAAGAGCGCGTACAGATGGATTCGGAAGCTGCCCAGGCTTCGAAACAGCGTCATGAGATGGAACAGGCGGCCAAACAGAAAGCCATCGAACAGATCAGTCTGGAAAAGTCGTTGTCGGAGCATGCCAGACAGGCCGGCGAAAAATTCAAAAATCAGGCGGCGATTGCACGCGAACAGTTTGTACTGCTGTCGGAAACCGAAACCGCGGCCAAAATGGAGGCATCGGCGCGGGCCGAGTCCGAAGCAAAACTCATCGAGCTGGCCAAAACTGAACAAAAAATCGAAAGCAGTGCCAAAAATCGCGCCGAAGCGCTGGCACAAAATCAACAAAAAATGCTGGAACTGCGTGCTGAACGCGAACTGTCCCAGGCCGCAGCCTTAAAACTGAGTGTGCAAAATACCTCGTCCGAAATCTGGGCCATGGAAAAGGCCAAGGCACACGCCGTGGCACTCAGGGAACAACAGGACATCTATCAGGCGCGTTGCGAAGCCGAGCAGGCCGCAACCGACGTGCTGGAACAGCGCATCCGCGCCGAGCAGGAATTGCAGGATGCGGCCGAACGACGCATGCAGATTGAAAGCGTTGCTGCCATCACTGCCCAGGCCCGCAAATCGGCCGAGCAGAAATTGCGGTCGATTGCCGAACAGCGCATCGCAACAGAAAAATCATTGCTGGAACAGGCCTGGCAGCAGGTTGAGCAGGAACAGAAAACCGAGCAGGCGGCCCGTTTGCGTTTGAATCAGGAAGCCGAAGCGGTGGAACAGGCACGTCAGCGCGAGCAGGCTGAACTGGACGCCATGCAACTGGCCCGCCAGCAGGTGGAAAGCGAACAGCACGCCCGGCAATTGGCCGAACAGCGTCTGGAACTGGCACAGCAGGCCACGCAGGATGCGCTGGCCCAGGAACTGGCCGAGCAGAGCAGCACGGCCGCCGAAGCTGAAAAAGCCCGTTTGCAGCGTGAAAACGCCCAGCTGGAAATACGGCATGCCGAACAGTCCAGACAGCTCGTGGCCGTTGAGCGTGAACACGGGCAGGCCCTGCAGCAGGCTAATGAACAGACTGAACTGCAACGTCAGAATAAACAGAACCTGCTTGAATCGCAGCAGCTGCAGATTGCCTCACTGCAGGCTCACAATCAGACGCTGCAAATGCAGGAACAGTCGGTACTGATTGCCCATACCGTCAATGTCACGCAGTATCAGGCTGAAAAAATCATTCTGGAACAGACGCTGGCGCATTCCGAACTCAAGCGACTGGAAGTCGAAAACCTGGTACAGCAGAGCAAACAATCAGTGGAGCTGACCGAAGTGCAGCGCAGGCGCCTGGAACAGGAACAGCAGACTTTGCAGCTGCTGCAGAAAAAAACGCTGGCTGAGAATAAGCGCGCCGAATCCGCCCAGGCGGTGGCCGAAGCGGCCAGACAGAAAATCGCAGAGCAGCAGCAGCTCGATGCCTTGAATCAGCTGCAGCGTGAAGCCGAACAGGAACAGCACAGCGCCCTGCAGCAACTGGCTGAAGAACGCCAGAAAATCGTGCTGGCCAAACGCGCCGAAGCGCGTGCCGAGCAGCATCAGCTCGATCAGATTCAGGTGCAGCGTCAGGCGCAGCGCATGAAAGCTGCCGCAGCGCTGGAACAGGCCAGCCAAAGCGTGAAACTGTCGCAGCTCAAAATGCAGCAGGCCGAAGAAGAACAGCAGGCCGCTCGCGCCCTGGCCGATAAGTGTCAGGCTGAGCTGGAACTGGTTGAACAAACTCAAAAGAACAGGGCAGCGGAACTGAAACAGGCCGGCGTATTGCAGCAGCTCAGTGAACAGGAAAAGGCAGTGCATACCGCGATTCTGGAAGCAACGCGCCTGAACAATGAGCGTCTGTTGGCCGCTACCGACCAGATGGTGCTGCGCAAACGGGTGTTGCATCAGGTTCAACTGAAACACAAAGCTGCTGTTGATCTGCTGGCGCAGGAAGAGACCAATCTCAGACTGGAACAGCAGGCCCGGGAACTGGCGCAGCAGAAGTTGCAGGCCGAGCGTGCCCGTCAGGTTGAAATTCAGCAGCGTCTGGAACAGGAGCAGGCTGCGCGCGATCTGCATCTGCAGCATCTGCAGGAAGAACGTGCTGCGCGCGAGGCTGTTGAGTTGATGAACCGGCAGAAGATGGATCTGCTCAAACAGCAGGAACAGTTGCAGCAGGCACAGCTGGAGCAGCAGAAAATAATTGACGGCAAAGTCGAACAGGCCAAAGCGCTGGCACTGCAGGTTCAGCAGCGCACCAGCTCGGAACAGCAACTGACGGAAAAAATGCAGCAGGCTCGTACACTGATCGAACAGCGCATCGCCAACCACCGTGTGCATGAACAGGCCGAACAGCAACGCATTAAAGAAGAACAGCACGCCATCAAACTGCTGGAACAGCGTATTGAGTCTGAAAAGGAACTCAGCGCCATGCATCAGCAGCGCACCCAGGCAGAGCTGCAGGCCAAACAGGTGCTGGATCTGAACTATGCCGAACAGCAGACCCGGTTGGCGCATATCGAAAAACTGCATCGGATTAACCAGCGTTTGACTGACCGTTCGTTGCAGTTGCAACAGAAACAGCTGGATGAGCAGCTTGCCATCAAGGCGTTGCAGGCGCAGCAGTTGCGTGACCAGCAGGCTGCGGTATTGGCACTGCAACAGTTGCGCCTGGCCGAAGAGGGCAAGGCCAAAGCACTGGCCGACCAGAAAGAACGTCAGCAAAAACAGGCACAGCTGGCTGCCCAGCAATGTCTGTATGAGTCGGAAGTCAAACACAACCTGAAGTCCGATTGTGCGACCCAGGAAGCCATTACCCATCAAAGCCGGGTGCAGGCCGAAGTTGCGCGCATGAGTCAGGAAGAAAAGCAGCAGCGTTTGCAGGAAGTGCAGCAACTGGTGCAGGCCGAACAGGAAAAATTCGCACTGGAACAGCAGGCGCGGCGTGAACTGAAAACCAAACTGGCCGCCATGCAGCAGCAGATAGAACTGAGCAAGGCACGCGTGCAGCTCGAACAGCAGCAGGGCAAAGCCAGCATGGAACGCGCCCAGCTGGAAGACCAGAAAGTGCAGCTGCTGTCGCAGCAGGTGCAGCAGGAAGAAGCATTCGTGCAGGCTGAAAAAGATCGTCTGGCCCAGTTGGCCAGTGTCGTTGAGCTCACTGCACAACGGACCAAAGAACAGCAGCAGGCCGCGCAGGAAGCCAGTCAGGAAGTGCAGCAGCAGGCCGAACAGGCGCAAAAACTGCAGGATGAAACGCAGCAGGCGATGCACTTGTCGCAGCAGTTGTTTGATCGCCTGTCGAAGCAGCACATCCGCAGTACCGACTGGGTGGTACGTGCCCGCGCTGTGCTGCAGGAAGCACCGGTGTCGGTACCGTCGGCTCCCCGTTCGGCATTAAAGCGGGTCGGCACGGTCATGGCAGGGATTGCTTTGCTGGTGGGTGTGTCCAGTACCTCAACACTGGTGTCTGAAACCCTGCAGCCAGGGGCTGCTCAGCATGTCAATACCGCTATGAAAATGTCGTATGTGCTGGGCAGTATAAAATAGCGGCCTGGGTGCTCTTTGTTAAATAAAACGGGAACCGGTGTTCCCGTTTTTTTTGTCTGTTAATTTTGATACCGTTATTTTGAATAACCAGGAGGTAATTTTGTATACCGGCAGCTGCCTGTGTGGCGCAATTCAATTTAGTATAAAGGCCGAGCTCGGACCAGTTCAGGTTTGCCATTGCCTGCAGTGCCGTAAAGCGCAGGGTGGCCCGTTTGCAACCAATATTGCCGTATCTGAATCGGTGTTTCAGTTGACCAGTGGGCGCAATCTGCTGAGCGAGTTTGCATCGTCACCCGGTAAAAAGCGCTGTTTTTGCACGGTTTGCGGTTCGCCCGTGTACAGTTACCGGGAATCGCTGCCTGGCGTTGTGCGCATCAGGGCCGGCTTGATTAATGAACCTCTGGCTGTACAACCCCTGGCCCATTTCAACCTGACGTCCCAATGTAACTGGTGGCCTGAAAAACAGTGATTGTTGCAATCGGGGCCCGTATCATTCAGAAAAAACCTGGCCGCACCGAAAATGTCGTTATGATTACCTTCAGAGTAAGAATGCGGGACAGCACAGAGGGTAAACCGTGGCTGGCTTCGTGCCAGTCAGTTAATCGGGAATGACATGTCGGTTGAAGAAGGTATCACGATCAAAAAGCTCGAGGTATTTCTGAGCTTTATGAATTTCGGAAATATGGCGCGGGTCGCTGAAGCGATGGGACAGAGCACGGTGAGCATTCATCGCGCGCTGCATTCACTCGAAGAAGCGGTGCGCTGTCCGCTGTTCAAACGCCAGGGGCGCAATCTGATTCCGCAAGTCGCGGCCTACACGTTTGCCGAATATGCCCGCAAAATTCTGCTGGCCTGCGAAGAAGGCCTGGCCAAAACCCGCGAAGTGGGCGGTTTTAATGCTGCAACCCTGAAGATCGGTTCACTGTATTCGCTCACCGTTACCGCCATTCCGCAACTGTTGGTAGGAATGAAACTGCGCCGGCCCGATCTGGAGATCAATCTTTCTCTGGGTTCCAACCGCGAACTGTTTGCGTCGCTTGAACAGGGCAAAGTCGATGCGATTGTGGTAGCGCTGACGCAGGATGCGAAAATCGACGGCATGATTTCGCTGCCGCTGTTCTATGATTCAATCCATTTTGCCGCACCGCTCGATTCGCCTTACGCCAGCAAGCACCTCATTGATCTGAAACAGCTGCAGCACGAGCGCTTCATTTCGCTCGGCGCCGGCTTTGCCACCGCTCAGGACTTTGCCTTTGCTTTTTTGCAGGCCGGTTTTGCGCCTGACGTGGTCATGCGGGTGGATGACATTTTTTCCCTGATCAATCTGGTCAGCGGCGGCGTTGGCTTCAGTCTGCTGCCCAAGCGGATCGAGGCATTCAGTCCGCGTATCCAGCTGATCCCGCTGGAATCACGTTATGTCAGCCGGCAACTGATTACGGTGTTGATCCCGCAAATCCGGGAACGCGATCCCAATCTGCTGGCTCTGGCAGCAGAATGTCGCATGTTCAGTTCCCGGACCAGCCTGGCCACAAAGCTTTAATCATTACTGACAGGTTAATGAACGAATGGTCAGGGTGATTGACGCTGTGTACTGATGTTCTTACTCTGAAGTCTTACCGCATTCTTCTTTAAGGTGGTCAGGATGAGTCAGTCAGGTGCAGTCAAACGACCTCTGGATCCGGCATGGAGCAAACGCCGGGCCGAAAAACAGCGCCGTCTGGCGCTGGTCTCGCATCTGGTCGAGGGGTCCGGTCCGGTGCTGAAAACCAGCGATATCGTTGCGGCACTGTCGGCACTGATCTGCTCGGGTGACCGTGTAGTCCTGGAAGGCAACAATCAAAAGCAGGCCGACTTTCTGTCACGCTCTCTGGTTCAGCTTAACCCGGACCAGATCAATCATCTGCATCTGATCATGCCCAGTGTCAGCCGGCCGGAACATCTGGATCTGTTCGAACGCGGCATCGCCAGAAAGCTCGACTTTTCTTTCGCCGGTGCGCAAAGCCTGCGGATCGGCCAGTTTATTGCGGACGGTATTCTGGAAGTCGGTGCCATACACACTTACGTTGAACTGTATGCGCGGCTGTACGTTGACCTCATACCCAATGTGGTTTTGGTCGCCGGTTTCAAGGCCGACCGTCAGGGCAATCTCTATACCGGATCGAGTACCGAAGATACCCCGGCGCTGGTGGAAGCTGCGGCCTTCAAGGATGGCATCGTGATTGCGCAGGTCAATGAAATTGTCGATGATCCGGCCGATTTGCCACGGGTTGATATTCCCGGTTCATGGATCGACTTTGTGGTGCAGGCCGACCGGCCGTTTTTTCTGGAACCGTTGTTTACCCGTGATCCGCGTCTGATCAAGCCGGTGCATGTGCTCATGGCGATGATGGCGATCCGCGGCGTGTATGAAAAGCATCAGGTCCAATCTTTAAATCATGGAATCGGATTCAATACCGCCGCCATCGAACTGCTGCTGCCAACCTACGCTGAAAAACTCGGCCTGAAGGGCAAGATCTGTAAAAACTGGGTACTCAATCCGCATCCGACCATGATCCCGGCGATTGAAGCCGGCTGGGTTGAAAGCGTGCACTGCTTTGGCGGTGAACTCGGCATGGAAAATTATGTTGCAGCGCGTCCCGACGTGTTCTTTACCGGACGCGATGGTTCGATGCGCTCGAACCGGGCACTGTGCCAGTTGGCCGGTCAGTATGCGGTGGATCTGTTTATCGGTTCAACGCTGCAGATGGACGGTCTGGCGAATTCCTCGACTGTCACGCACGGTCGCCTGACCGGTTTTGGTGGTGCACCGAATATGGGACACGATCCTGGCGGACGCCGTCATCCCACGCCGGCCTGGCTGGATCTGATCCAGACTGATGATCCCCTGGCGCGCGGTAAAAAGCTGGTGGTGCAAATGGTGGAAACCTATCAGAACGGTGCGCAGCCCAGCATTGTCGATACGCTCGATGCGGTTCAGGTTGGCAGGGATTCCGGCATGCCGATTGCGCCGGTGATGATTTATGGTGACGATGTCACGCACGTACTGACCGAAGAAGGTATTGCGTATCTCTATAAAGCCGAGTCGCTCGATGAGCGCAAAGCGATGGTGTCAGCAGTGGCCGGTGTAACACCGGTGGGTATGCGTGCCGATCCGAAAACCACGGCACGGCTGCGCTCGCAGGGAAAAATTGCGCTGCCACAGGATATGGGAGTGAACCGCAATGAAGCAACCCGTTCTTTGCTGGCTGCAAAAAGCGTGGCCGAATTAGTCACCTGGTCAGATGGTCTGTATGAACCGCCCGCCAAATTCAGGAGCTGGTAATGGAAACACGCCAAGCACATCGTGCGCCTGCTGAAGTTCTGCGACCCCACACGGCGCAGTGGCTGGCCGATCTGGTTGTTGGTGCGCTGATCAAAGAAGCCACCCTGACACCCAAGCCGGGCCTGGTTGATCTGTCCGGGCGCGGTGCGCACACCGATCTGAGCTGGTCGCTGATGTGCGATTCGGCCCTGGCGCTGCACGGTACTTTTTTGGCGATGGCCGAGGCTGGCCTGGCGCTGCACAATCAGCTGCAGCTGCGCCAGACCATAGGCCGGCTGGGGCGCAGCGGTGAAGCGCGCATGATGGCGTGTACCGGCGGGGTCAATACCCACCGCGGCGCAATCTGGGCGCTGGGCCTGCTGGTCACGGCCGCAGCACAAAATCCGCTTGATGTCAGCGCAAAGCAGGTCGCCGTGCGCGCAGCGCGTCTGGCCAATACCGTTGATCAGTTTGCTCCGGCAGTGACCGGCAACAAGGGCGAGCTGGCCTGCAAAATGTATCAGGTCGGCGGGGCGCGACTGCAGGCGCAGCAGGGTTTTCCGCTGGTACTCAACGCGGCATTGCCGCAGTTGCACGCCTGTCGCCTGCGCGGCAGCACGGAATCGGCCGCGCGCCTGAATGCACTGCTCGCTGTGATGGCGCAGCTCGATGATACCTGTGTGCTGTCGCGTGGCGGACCGGGTGCGTTGCAGGCAGTGCAGAGTGGGGCGCAACGGGTGCTCGATCTGGGTGGCAGCCACAGCACTGCCGGCCACGCAGCCTACAGACACCTGGAACAGTCGCTGCTGAGCCTGCATATTTCTCCGGGTGGTGCCGCTGACATGCTCGCCGCTGCCCTGTTTCTGGATCAACTCGAACCGGCAGGAGTTTAAGTGGAAAATTTATCCTATGAATTTGTCGCTTCAAAACAGACAGCGGTGCTGCACCGGCAGGTGCTGGTTGGCGTGGTCGGCTCGGGTGATCTGGAAGTGATGGTTGAACCAGATACTGATCTGATCAGGATCCGGATCTGCACCTCGGTCGATGGCATGGGTTCGATCTGGCATGCACTCATGCAGCGCCTGTTTGCAACCGGCCAGCTTCCGCCCATGCGTATTGATATCAATGATTTTGGTGCCACGCCCGGCGTAGTGCGACTGCGCGTGGAGCAGGCTTTGGAAATTCTCGGCCTGTAGGCTGGGATGGTGTAGCAGGGGTTTCAAGGAGCATTGCTCCTTGCCTGCGGAACGGTGTGCGCCTGCCAGCGCACACTCCTTTAATCCCAGCCTCCCAGCCTGCGCCAGTCGCCTGCCAGGAAACAGATGTGCTATTAACCGGTGAACAGAATATGACTACGAAACAGGAAACCAGACTGGCCAGTCTGCTCAGTCAGAACAGCTTTATTGAACTCGGTGCGCGTGAACGTGCCGGCCTGTTGCTGGATGCCGGCACGCAGCGCGAACTGATCGGTCCGTTTGATCGCATGTGTTCACCGTGGCTGGCGCAGCAGGGCGTCGTGACCCAGTCGGATGATGGTGTGATCGTGGTCAAAGGTTGTTTCAACGGGCAACCGTGCGTGGTGCTGGCCATCGAGGGTGCATTTCAGGGTGGCAGTCTGGGTGAAGTCGGCGGCGCAAAAATAGCCGGTGCGCTGGAACTGGCCGCAGTGGATAATCGCAACGGTATTCCCACCATGGCGATCATTCTGTTTGAGACCGGTGGCGTGCGCCTGCAGGAAGCCAATCTGGGACTGGCGGCGATTGCCGAAATCCATTCGGCGATTGTCGATTTGCGTCGCTGTCAACCGGTGATCGGGATTGTGGCTGGCACGGTGGGCTGTTTTGGCGGCATGTCGATTGCTGCGGCATTGTGCAGTTATTTGATTGTCACGCGCGAAGCACGCATCGGGCTCAACGGTCCGGCTGTCATCGAGCAGGAAGCCGGCATTGCCGAATACGATTCGCGTGACCGCAGTTTTATCTGGAGTCTCACCGGCGGCGAGCAGCGAGCGGCGTCGGCTCTGGTGGACGTGCTGGCTGACGATGATGTGCAGCAGATCCGGCAACACGTTGCAGTGCTGCGCGCGCGCGGCCTGCCGGCACCGCATCGCAGTGAGCAGGTTGCGCGCTTTATCAGTGCGCTGGATGCGGTAGACGCGGTCAAAGAGGCCACACCAGCCATGGCGCGTCTGATTTACGCACAGGGAGCCACATCATGAACAATGCAGAGAACCGGCACCCGTCGCGTGGCGCCATCTGGTTTCGGGCGCTGGCAGGACATGCACAGAGCGCTTATCCGGCTTCGCTGCTGGTGGCCGATACCGTGTTCAATGATCAATCGGTGCGTTTTATTGCCGTGGTGCCTGATTCGAAGAACCGTTATGTTCGCGCCTGCCATGGCGAAGTCGGTCTGGTTGAGGGCTGGCAGCTGGCGCGCGCGGTGCACGAAGTCATGGCAAGGGATCAGAACAGTGCAGTCAAAACGCCGATTATCGCCATCGTTGATGTACCCAGTCAGGCTTATGGACGGCGCGAAGAAGCCTACGGCATTCATCTGGCCCTGGCTGCAGCCGCCGGGGCCTATGCTGCGGCACGTCTGGCCGGACACCCGGTCGTGGCGCTGATCGTCGGCAAGGCGATGTCGGGGGCTTTTTTGGCCCACGGCTATCAGGCCAACCGCATCGTGGCGTTCGATGATCCGGATGTGATGGTGCACGCCATGGGCAAGGCTTCGGCGGCACGCATTACGCTGCGCTCGGTAGAGGCACTCACGGCGCTGGCCGAAACCATTCCGCCGATGGCCTACGATATTAAAAACTTTGCCTCACTCGGATTGCTGTCGGCATCACTGGCCGTGCAACACCCGGATACGCCGGATCAGGCCGGACTTGATACCGTCCGGGACTGCCTCAAACAGATGCTGGTCAGTATTGCACAAGAGGTGCAGCATGATTTAAGCAGTCGACTTGAAGCGCCGCACCGGCAGGCTTCAAAGCGCGTGCGCGAGCTGTTGCGCCAACAATGGAACGGGGAGAAGCCCATGCTACGATAACGTCGGCATCACACCATTGACGATAATTATTCAAATTCAAAACAACGTAGGGAGACAACCATGATCATTTACGGAACTGCACTGCTGGCCACCTGCCATTTGCTGGGGATCTTTCTGGGCGATCTGCTTGGCACCCTGGTCGGGGTCAAGACCAATGTGGGCGGTGTCGGCATAGCGATGCTGCTGCTGATCTTTGCGCGCATGTATATGGAGCCGCGCGGCCTGTTACCCAAGCTCTCGGAAGCCGGCGTGACTTTCTGGGCGGCGATGTATATTCCGGTGGTGGTGGCGATGGCTGCGCAGCAGAACGTGGTGGCAGCGTTACGCGGCGGCCATGTGGCGATCCTCGCGGCGATCGCTGCGGTCGTGATCTGCGCCTGCATTATTGCGGCAATCAACCGGCTGGAACCGAAAAGCGATGTCGATCCATTTGCTTCCATCGATGACCCGTTGGCACCTGAAGGAGTATGACCATGTTAGCTATTTTTGAAAAAGCAATTCAGACCAACGGTCTGGTCGGCGCCTTCGCCTTTATCGGTTTGATTGTGTATTTATCCGGCATTATTTCGCGCAAACTGACTTTCGGCCGCATGCACGGTTCGGCGATTGCGATTCTGATCGGACTGGGTCTGGCGTATTGGGGTGGCACGGTATC
>Ga0316224_1001875_pt1 | contig 21035 bp, 17 predicted proteins | sample TBH18013metaG_FD_206254 | JGI IMG/M metagenome (GOLD analysis project Ga0316224, IMG submission 206254) | Freshwater microbial communities from Trout Bog Lake, Wisconsin, USA - TBH18013 | ecosystem: Environmental > Aquatic > Freshwater > Lake > Hypolimnion/Profundal zone | place: USA: Wisconsin... | reverse complement strand
TTGGCCAAAGCCTTTAATCGCCAGACCGTGGCGGAAGGGGTGGAAACTGAGGGTCATTATCAGGCGTTGCTGGAGATGGGCTGCGAATTGGGGCAGGGTTATGGCATTGCTAAACCCATGCCGGCTGCGGAGTTGATGAAGAATTGGCGATTAAAATAAATCAAGGCTGCTTGCAAACCTGATGCAAATAATAATTCTTCCATGCCGCGGGCTCTTCTATTGTGGTCAAACCGGTTTGAATTGGGCCCACTTTTATAAATAATACATTTATTTATAAGTACTTGAGCGTAAATTCCCATATTCTAATATACTCAACTTGTCAGGTATTCCCAAAACCATCATCAATGGGAGAGAATTAAACACAATTAAAAATCGCATAGTTTCAGTATTTCATGATCTGATAATTAACTATAGCGACTATCCCCGTATCGAGGGAAATGAGAACAAGGGAGGAAATAAATGCCTAATGATACCCATCACTATATTAAGCCAGAAGCAGCAATCACACTCCATGGCTTATTTCTTGAACGAGTTAAACGCACGCCCGAGACAATTGCTTATCGCTATTTTGATACTCACCGCGAGGCTTGGCTGTCGCTGACTTGGGCGCAGATGCTGAACGAAGTGGCCCGCTGGCAGGCAGCATTATTGCGCGAGAATTTAACGGCAGGGGACCGTGTTGCCGTTATGGTACGCAACTGCCCGCAGTGGGTCATGTTTGAACAGGCAGCCATGTCATTGGGCTTGGTGGTGGTTCCTTTCTATGTGGTCGACAGGCCGGACAATATTGCCTACATTGTTAACGATGCGCAGATTAAAGTCATGCTGTTTGAAACGGATGAACAGTGGCAAAGCTTGCGAACGGTGATCGAACATCTCGGCTGCATACAGCGTTTTTCAAGTCTGGACAAAATTTCTGAAAATACCGAAGCGCGTCTGCAGAGTGTCGACGAATGGCTTCCTGCACAAGCAAAACTGTGCGCTGAACGTGAGCGCAATGGTGGTGAACTGGCCACCATAATGTACACCTCAGGCACCACCGGCAAACCCAAAGGGGTCATGCTTTCGCATCGCAATATTGTTAATAACGCCTACGGTGGAATACTCACTTTCCCTGTCGGCACAGAGGATCTGTCGTTGTCGTTTCTGCCGCTTTCGCACGCCTTTGAGCGTACCGCAGGTTATTACATGATGATGATCGCCGGTGCCACTGTGGCTTATTCGCGCTCGATTCCCTTGCTGGCTGACGATATGAAAATTATTCGCCCGACCCTGCTATTTTCAGTTCCCCGTATTTACGAGCGCATCTACAATGCAATCCACACCAAGCTGGAAAATGCTTCCCCTCTCCAACATAAGTTGTTCACACTCACCGTGGACGTGGGTTGGGATCGGTTTGAATATCAGCAAGGCAGGGGTAAGTGGACACCAAAGTTATGGCTTTGGCCCATCCTCAAACATTTGGTGGCCGACAAGGTAATGGATCGACTGGGAGGACGTTTGCGCGGATCGATCAGTGGTGGCGCGGCATTGTCACCGAAAGTATCGCGTCTCTTTATAGCACTCGGCCTGCCGTTACTCCAAGGTTACGGCATGACCGAGACCAGCCCGGTAGTCAGCATCAACCATGTCGATCACAACCTTCCCTCCACAGTTGGGCAACCACTGGACGGGATAGAAGTTCGCTTGGGTCCGCAGAATGCCTTGTTAGTCAGGGGACCATGTAACATGATGGGATACTGGAACAATCCTGATGCGACTGCGTCGATAATAGACAAGGACGGTTGGTTGAATACTGGGGATACTGCCAGCATCAATGCCAGTGGCCACATCACCATTACCGGACGACTGAAGGAGATCATCGTGATGTCAAACGGTGAGAAAGTTCCCCCTGTCGACATGGAAGAGGCCATTATGCGCGACCGACTGTTCGATCAGGTAATGGTGCTTGGCGAGGGCCGTCCTTCTCTGATTGTGCTGGCGGTGGTCAATCCCGAACAATGGCAGGTATTTGCGAATCAGGTTGGAGTACGTGCCGACCTGCCCGAATCGTTACAAGATACACGCGTCGAGCAGCAAGTATTACAGCGCATCGCAAATAATCTCAAGGAATTCCCCGGGTATGCGAGAGTACACCGGATATGTTTGTCGGCAGAACCGTGGAGCGTTGAAAATGGCTTGCAGACGCCCACTTTGAAACTTAAACGGGCACGTGTTATTGCACACTTTGAAAAACAAATCGCAACGTTATATGAAAGAAACTGATCATGAATAAGCAAGTTTCCGTCACCTTGCCGCAGCGTCAACCTACTCTGCGTGTGGTAGCCATGCCATCCGATTGCAGTTATACCGGTGATGTTTTCGGCGGATGGGTGATGGCACAGGTCGATATTGCCGGAAGCATACCAGCGCTGCATCGTGCCAAGGGTCGAGTAGCGACGGTGGCAGTCAATAGTTTCCAATTTAAAAACCCGTTGTTTATGGGGGACTTGGTGAGCTTCTATGCCGAAATTGTGAAAGTGGGCAACACTTCCCTAACAGTTGACGTCGAAGTGTATGCACAACGTGATCCCTCCAAGCCGGTTTGTGTCAAAGTCACCGAAGCCACGCTGACCTATGTTGCTGTCACCGAAGATCGCAAACCACGCCCGGTTCCCTTGGCAGATTAATCAGAAGGAGCATTCCGGATGCGTAACAATTTTCATATTCGCAAGGTTGCGGTTCTCGGTGCCGGAGTCATGGGTGCACAGATTGCAGCCCATCTTGTCAGTGCGAATGTCGAAACGTTGCTGTTTGAGTTGCCTGCAAAAGAAAGCGATCTCAACGGCAATGTACTCAAAGCGCTGGAAGGCCTAAAAAAACTTGACCCCGCGCCTCTGGCTAGCCCGGCAAAATTAAACAGTATTCAGCCCGCCAATTACGAGCAACATCTGGAATTATTACGTGACTGCGATCTGGTAATCGAGGCGATTGCCGAACGCATGGACTGGAAATCGGCTCTCTATCAAAAAATCGCACCCTATCTGGCAGAGAACAGTCTATTTGCCAGCAACACTTCAGGGCTTTCTATTAATAAACTGGCCGAAGCATTTCCGGAAAAAATGCGCCATCGTTTCTGTGGCATCCACTTTTTTAATCCGCCCCGCTACATGCATCTGGTCGAACTGATTCCCTGCATTGGTACCGAAGCGTCGCTACTCGATCACCTCGAAACATTTCTCGTTTCCACGCTGGGCAAAGGGGTGGTACGCGCCAAAGATACCCCCAATTTCATCGCCAACCGCATCGGCGTATTTTCCATGCTGGCGACCAAACATCATGCGCAGGCATTCAATCTTGGTTTCGACACAGTCGACGCGCTCACCGGGCGCTATCTTGGGCGTCCCAAGAGTGCGACCTTTCGTACGCTGGACGTGGTGGGGCTGGATGTGTACGCACATGTCGTCAACACCATGCGGGAGGGTCTGACAGACGACCCCTGGCACAAATATTTTAACTTACCGGAATGGTTTAACTCTCTCATCGACCAGGGAGCGCTCGGACAGAAAACCAAACGCGGCATTTACCTGAAGATCGGCAAAGAGATTCATGTTCTTGATCTGAACACCCGAACTTACCATCTTTCCGAAACCAAGGTAGACGAACAAGTGAAGGCAATATTACGCGAACGCAACTGGGCGAAAAAACTCGCCGGATTGCGTAATCTCCAGCATCCGCAAGCACAATTTCTGTGGTCCACATTCCGCGACGTATTCCACTACTGCGCGTTTCAATTGGAACATATTGCCAACAACGCCCGCGACCTCGACTTTGCCGTGCGCTGGGGTTTTGGCTGGGACAGCGGCCCGTTTGAGATCTGGCAGGCGGCTGGCTGGCAACAAGTGGCCAGCTGGATCAGTGCTGACATCGCGGAAGGCAAAGCACTGTCCAATGTGCCTTTGCCCTCTTGGGCAACTGAACCTGATCGTGTTGGCGTCCATACGGCACAAGGTTCTTACGCGCCAGTAAGTAACAGCACGCAAACGCGTTCCAGGCTTCCCGTTTATCTTCGCCAATTGTTTCCAGATCGCCTGCTCGGTGAACCCGTGCAATATGGTGAAACCATTTTTGAAACTGAAGACGCGCGCCTATGGCACACCGGCGATGATATTGCCATACTCAGCTTCAAAACCAAAATGCACGCCATCGGCAATGAAGTGGTCGACGATATTTTGCGCGCCATAAACGAGGCCGAAGCTCATTTCAGCGCATTAATCCTGTGGCAAAGCGAAGCGCCATTTTCCGTCGGCGCAAATTTGCTGCAATTGATGCAAGGCATTCAGGAAAGTTCGGAAGCGCCTCCTGCGGGACTCTTTAACAAATTCAAGGGGGCGGCTCAGCGGGTGAAATACACCATCGCAGGCGGTGGCGGGCTGGGCGGGATTATGAATGCAGCGACGGGCAATGTCCCCCGCGTGGAAGCCGTGGTCGCCAAATTTCAACAGGCCTCGCTTCGCTTGAAATATGCCAGGATCCCCACTATTGCCGCGGTGTATGGTCTTGCCTTGGGTGGTGGCTGCGAATTTTCCATTCACTGCACGCGGATCGTTGCGGCGCTGGAAAGCTATATCGGACTGGTCGAGGTGGGAGTCGGCTTGTTGCCCGCCGGCGGCGGTTGCAAAGAAATGGCACTGCGCGCAGCACAAGAGGCCAAAGGAGGTGACATTTTCCCCCATCTACGCCGCTACTTCCAGAACATCGCCATGGGCGAAGTAGCCAAAAGCGCGGAACTTGCCCGTGACATGGGCTACCTCAAGCCCTCAGATCGCATTGTGCTTAATCAATATGAATTGCTGCATGTCGCCAAAGAAGAAGCCAAGGCGCTCACCGCTACCGCCTACCGCCCCCCGCTCGCCCAGCGTCAGATCCCTGTAGCCGGACGACCAGGAATCGCCACTCTCAAAGCTGCGATGGTCAACATGTTGGAAGGCGGATTTATTTCCGAACATGACTATTCCATTGGTTGCCGCGTTGCCGAAACAATGTGCGGAGGTGACGTGGAAGCCGGCAGTCTGGTGGATGAACAGTGGTTGCTTGACCTTGAGCGTAAAAATTTCATGGAGCTACTCGCAACAGACAAGACTCGGGCTCGTGTCGAGTACATGCTTAAGAACGGAAAACCGTTACGAAATTAAGCTGTATTTAATATTTTCTGTTCTCCCCCCAGCTTAAAATTTCTCTGAATTAACTTCAGCCTGCCCGCATTCTGTGTGCCAACGTACAGAGCCCGGCACGCTGGATTGACATCATGGCACAAAGCTACCTGAAGTTTTCCGGAAGCAATGTGACTATCTCCTGCATACAAAATCATGTGCCGAAAAAAATTGAATTTCAGAAGGTGTCATTTTAATGATTAACGCATCCGACATTCTGAACGCGAATGTATTAATCGTCGACGATATGGAAGCGAACGTACAGCTACTGCAGAAGGTCCTGCACGGTGCAGGCTACTTGTCCGTTTCGTCCACGATGATTGCCGCCGAAGTTTGTAAATTGCACTTCAAGAATAACTATGACTTGATTCTGCTGGATCTTCAAATGCCCGGCATGGATGGATTCCAGATCATGAAAGGCCTCAAGGCACTGGAACCCGACGGCTATCTTCCCGTCATTGTGATTACTGCCCAACCGGAATACAAGCTACGGGCACTTGAAGCAGGTGCACGGGATTTTGTGAGCAAACCGTTTGATGTTGTCGAGGTTAAAACCCGTATCCACAACATGCTCGAAGTACGACTTTTATATAAAGAGCACAATCGACTCGGCCAACAGTTACAAGATAAAAACGTGGAGCTCGAAAATGCCAAGTTAGTGGCAGAAAAAGCCAATCTTGCCAAGTCGGATTTTCTTTCGAATATGAGTCACGAAATCCGCACCCCAATGAATGCCATTATAGGGATGTCCTATCTGGCATTGAAGACCGAGCTCACGACCCGCCAGCGCGGCTACCTCAAAAAAATTAAAATATCAGGCCAGCATTTGCTTGGCATCATCAACGACATTCTCGATCTCTCGAAAATCGAGGCGGGGAAGCTCACAGTCGAATACACCGAATTCGAATTGGAAAAAGTGCTCGACAATGTTTCCAACTTGATCGCGGAAAAAAGCGCAGCCAAAGGACTTGAGCTAATTTTCGACATCGATAAAAGAGTGCCGCTCAACTTGATCGGCGATCCACTCCGGTTAGGACAGATTTTTATCAACTACGGCAATAATGCGGTCAAATTTACAGAGCACGGAGAGATCGACATCACCCTTCGTGTCAAGGAGCAGACTGACAAAGATGTGATGCTCTACTGTGCCGTGCGCGACACAGGGATCGGCCTGACTGAAGAACAAAAAGGCCGTTTGTTTCAGAGTTTTTCCCAAGCTGATACTTCGACTACCCGCAAATTTGGTGGCTCCGGTCTGGGTCTGGTGATTTCCAAGAAACTGGCCGAACTGATGGGTGGCGAAGTAGGCGTAAACAGCGAACCGGGGAAAGGCAGCACCTTTTGGTTTACTGCGCGTCTCGGCAAAGGCATCAGTCCGCATCGTAAGTCGGCTCTGTCTTGTGATTTTATTGGCAGGCGCGTGCTGGTGGTGGACGACAACGAGAACGCCCGGCTGGTGTTGGGCGATTTGCTGGGCAACATGAGTTTCAATGTTGACCTGAACCTATCCGGGGAAGAAGCAATTAGTGCCGTAATGCGTGCGGATGCGGAAGGAAACCCCTACGAAATCGTGTTCCTTGATTGGCTCATGCCAGAACTGGATGGCATTGAGACCGCCAAACGGCTAAAGAGGCTACCTCTGATTTGTCCACCTCATATCATGATGGTGACAGCCTACAGTAGCGAAGAAGTTATCAAAAATGCCGAAGAGGCGGGTATTGAAGATGTACTGATCAAACCGTTCAGTGCATCGGTTTTGTTTGACAGTGTGGTGCGTATTCTTGGTGGAACAGTTGACGGCGTAAGCACCACAGTAGAAATGCCGACCAGTACGTTCGCACAACTCTCAACCATCAAAGGAGCACGCATTCTGCTGGTAGAAGATAACGATCTCAATCAGGAAGTCGCAACCGAGCTATTGCTTGATGCCGGTTTCATCGTTGATCTGGCAGAGAATGGACAGGTTGCTCTGGACAAGGTCAGAGCTACCGATTATGACATTGTATTAATGGATATGCAGATGCCGGTAATGGATGGTGTCACTGCCACCCTGGAATTACGCAAAGATCCACGCTTCAAGGACCTTCCGGTGGTCGCAATGACTGCCAATGCAATGCAAGGAGACCGTGATTGCTGCATGGCCGCAGGCATGAATGATCATGTGGTCAAACCGATTGAGCCCGATGACTTGTGGAAAGCCTTGCTCAAGTGGATCAAACCAAAATATTTGCAAATCCCTTTGGGCGGAGTGAAACCAGTGGCAAATCAAGATACCGGTTTACTCTCTTTTGAAATCGATGGGTTGGATATGGCCAATGGCTTGCACCGGGTTCTTGGCAAAAAACCGTTTTATATATCGATGTTACGCAAATTCGTCTCCGGCCAAAAGTTTGTGGCGGCCGAGATTCTAACAGCACTGGCGAATAACGATCGCACGTCAGCTGAGCGTCTCGCCCATACGCTTAAAGGAACGTCTGGAAATATCGGAGCGACCGGATTGCAGCAGTTAGCGGAAAAAGTCGAGACAGCGATCAGAGAAAAAGCCCTGCAAAATGACCTTGATGGCCTGCTCACCGCCCTGAAATATTTGTTAAGCCATCTCGTTGAACAACTGGAACAGAAGTTACCGAAAGAACCGGAAAAGTTAACCACCGTAATCGATCCGGAAAAATTTAAATTGCTCTGTGTCAGACTGGAAATGCTGCTGGTCGACGACGATGCGGAAGCAGCAGATGTGCTGGAAGACAATGCAGATCTGTTTAACACGGCATTCCCCGCAGACTATTTAAAAATGGATCAATCCATTCGAACTTTCGACTTTGAGGCCGCTCTGTCAGCTCTAAGAATAGCTGTCAAAACATACATTTGAAAGGTTTTTCATGAACGAGCTCGACTCAATAAAAAAACCCACCATACTGGTTGTCGATGACACCCCCGACAATCTTGCTTTGATGAGTAGCCTGCTCAAGAATGATTACAAGGTAAAAATCGCCAACGGCGGCGAGAAAGCATTGAAGATTGCCACTTCTGATACCCCGCCTGACCTGATTCTGCTCGACATCACCATGGCAGGGATGGATGGCTATGAGGTATGCCAGCGTCTCAAGCTCGATCCCAAAACGATGCATATCCCGATTATTTTCCTCACTGCAAAAACAGAAGTGGAAGATGAGAAAAAGGGCTTGGAACTCGGTGCAGTTGACTACATCACCAAACCGATCAGTCCCCCCATCGTAATGGCCCGTGTAAAGAGTCATCTTGCACTCAAGAACATGGCGGATTTTCTGCGTGACCAGAACGGTTTTCTGGAACTCGAAGTGGCAAAGCGCACCCGTGAAGTAATAGCAATTCAGGATGTGACTATTCTCGCCATGGCATCACTGGCTGAAACAAGAGATTCCGAAACCGGCAATCATATTCGCCGCACGCAATTCTATGTAAAAGCGCTGGCCAAGCGCTTAAGCACGCATCCGCGATTCAGCTGGTTTTTGACGGATACCAATATCGAGATGCTGTTTAAGTCGGCCCCCTTGCACGACATCGGAAAGGTGGGCATTCCGGATCGCATACTGCTAAAACCCGGCCGATTCGAACCCCACGAGTTCGAGATCATGAAAACGCATACCACCCTGGGTCATGATGCCATCGTCCATGCCGAGACTGAACTGGGAACTCATGTGGATTTTCTCGCCGTGGCCAAGTCAATCGCACTTTCGCATCAGGAAAAGTGGGACGGAAGCGGTTATCCGCAGGGTTTGGCCGGAGACGACATTCCCATTCCTGCACGCCTGATGGCGGTGGCAGATGTATACGACGCCTTAATCAGCCGCCGGGTTTACAAAGAAGGCATGTCACACGAACATGCCGTAGAAATCATGATCGAGGGTCGAGGATCGCATTTCGATGCTGATATGTTTGACGCCTTCGTTGACATACAGGAAGAGTTTCGCTCAATTGCACAACGATTCGTTGATACGGATGAAGTTCTGAAAGAGAAGAAACGTCGTCTGGATCAGACAGAAGCACGATAGCGCTGAAGGATAGATAGTGATCAACAGCCTGTGCGTATTTCTCGTCGTTGATGACTTTGAGCCCATGCAAATTGTCACCTCAAACCAATTGCGTTCGATGGGTGCGAAAATCATTTTAATAGCTAACAACGGAGCCGAGGCTCTGCGAATCTTAAAAAGCCGGCGCATAGACATGATACTTTCCGACTGGAATATGCCTGTCATGACTGGCATGGAATTGCTCAAGGCAGTTCGCTCAAACAATACTTTGTCACACCTGCCTTTTATTATGATTACGGCTGAAGCCGAACGTCATCGTATCGAAGACGCCATTGCAAGTGGTGTCAGCGAGTTGTTGGTGAAGCCTTATACGGCGGACTGTTTTCAATCTCATATTGAAAAGGCGCTCACATCCGGCCCGCGATCCAGGTTACCTGTTCGTTTAGCCCCCCGGGTGAATCAAGAGGTTATGGAAATCTCCGACGAACAGGAAGAACGAAATATCGGGACAACTTCTCAGACTCTGGAAAGTAACCGTCCAACTATTCTGGTTGTTGACGATACGCCCGATAATCTAATGTTACTTTCACAGCTTTTCAAAGATGAGTATCGCGTTCGCATTGCCCATACCGGAGAAAAAGCGCTCGCAATTTGTCAATCAGACAACCCGCCTGAATTGGTGCTACTGGACATCATGATGCCAGGTATGGATGGCTTCGAGGTGGCAGGACTCATGCGCCAACATCCCACCTCTAAAAATATCCCCGTCATATTTATTACCGCAATGACGGGCGAAGAGGCTCGTCACAAAGGTCTGGAACTCGGCGCAATCGACTTTATCAACAAGCCAATTGATCCCGATGTGCTTAAGCCGCGCGTGCGTAATTTCATGCGCTATGTTGAACTCCACAAACAATTACAAGCAAATTATGACAGCATGCTGGAATTGGCGAGATTGCAGGAGAACGTTGAAAGCATTACCCGCCATGATATGAAAGGCTCTCTGGCCGGAGTAATCGGTCTTGTGCAAGGTCTGGCAGAGGATGACTTGATGAACCGCAAGCAAGTAACGCAACTTCGCCTGGCCGAAGAAACTGCGTTGCAAGTAATCAACATGATCAATCTATCATCTGAAATATTCAAGATCGAAACCGGGCGTTTTGAACTGGATGCAAAGGCAGTCAATATTAGTTATGTTCTGCACCGCATTGTCGAGATTTCCCGGACATCTTTTGCGGAAAAACATCTCATCGTTGCCATTGATACCGACATGCCGGTTGGGGAAGAAATTCCGAATGTTTTTGGTGATGCCATGCTTTGCTATTCTATTTTTCAAAACTTGATCAAAAACGCCTGTGAGGCATCTCCTTCCAATGGAAGAGTAACCGTTAAGTTGATAGGTGAAACACCGCTACGCATAATCATCCGAAATAAAGGAGTCGTTCCCAGCGAGATCCGGGATCGGTTCTTTGATAAATTCGTCACACACGGCAAGCTTGGGGGAAATGGCATAGGAACTTATTCTGCCAAAATGTTGGCAGAAGCACAAAATGGAACTATTTCTCTAGCGGTTTCAGATTTGGAAAATGAAACAACCATTTCCGTTACACTGCCCCGCTACACCGAAGCAGCCACTTAAAACGCCGATATGGCATTATTCAATTTCCAACTAGTTGGCAAGTGTCGACTGGTAAACAAGTGAAAATCCAATCGCCCAAAGTGCCATCACCCAATAGCCGAAGGCGGAAGTAAAAGTTGCGATTATGTACGTCATTTCAGGGCTTGGCAGCCAATGCCAGGTAAGCTGAAAAACAAACAAAGCGGCAGCAAGAATATTTGCAATGCTTATCAAACGGTGGCCGGTAAGATAACCCTTGCCGCTAGAGTTTCCGACCAAGGGTAAGTCTCCTCCCAATATTTTGCGTACCCCAAAAACCATACATAACAATACCAGCGCGCCAACAAGCCGCCCGGGGATTGCCTCTTCCTGTGTAACGATTCCAAAAAGTTCCAAGACCATGCGTCCAACAAAAGCGATCCAACCCATTGCAAGTGTCTGCGGGATCAGAAACCAGGCCATGAAGATATTCAGATTTGCAAGTTTCATACATTTTTCCAATTCGACAAACTATTTACTGCAGTAGTTCAGGGTTTGAATGATACCAGCCAAACAGGATGAGGCATTCTTTTCCTTGCGCATTATTTGCATGCAAACTACGTTAGAATGTGGGGTGTCAAATAGTCGTCGCTGATTATTCTGTGTCAACTCAAATTCGGTTTAACAAGTACGCAAATCCCCTTCGTATTTAATTCAAGCACTGAACAAAATAATGGAACGCAAAATCTATTCTGGAATTGCAGTGATCGCCGTGCTGATTTTGGGGATCGCTTTTTTCAAAGGCGACAACCCCGTTGAAAAATCCGATTTTCCCTGGCATATTGAACACCCGAGCGACGACACGACTAGAATATTTGGAATTACTCTGGGACAAAGCAACACCCACGAAGCTGAACAACATTTCAAGGAAGTGGCCAATCCGATTTTATTCAAATCACCCGGAGGCCAATTGGTCGTGGAAGTTTTTTTTGAAGAGGTCAATCTGGCAGGTTTGAAAGCACGCATTGTATTAAGCATTGCGGTCCCGGACTCTGAGTTGCAAGGAATGTTTGAACGTGGCTTGCGCATGAATGCCACGGGAAGCGGCAAAGAAATTACTCTGGTTCCGGATGACATTGCGAGAGTGTTCACCATGCCAATCAGTAGCCTAACCTATATGCCAGCCACCCGTTTGGACGATGCTGTTTTCAGCAAGCGTTTTGGTCAACCGCAATTGCGCGTCAAAGAAAAGAAAAGTGGTGCAGTCCATTGGCTATATCCACAAAATGGCCTGGATATTACTCTGGGCGGCAACGAAAAACCCTTGCTGCAATATGTCGCGCCCAAGAATTTTGACAAGCTTTCTCAACCTCTTCTGGCTAATGGTGAATTACTCCAACAACCCTAAATACTAGAAATTATTTCAGGTTGGCCGCACCCGTCTACAAAACAATTACGGCATCATATCCTCATCATCATCCTGCAATATGCGACTGGCATTGCCTTCCATATCCTCATATTGACCTTTTTTGACGGCCCAAATCATGATGGCAAAAAATACCAGCCCCAGAAACGTCATCCCGGGAATTAACGTGTAAATTACGTTCATCTCACCCTCCTATGCTTTTTCATTATTGAATAAATTACGGATTCGCGCTGCATTACCAATCACGACCAGAGAACTGATGGGCATCGTAATCGCCGCCAACAGCGGGTTGACTTTCGCCATCATTGCCAGTGGCACCATGATAGCGTTATAAATAAAGGAAAGTCCTATATTTTGCTTGATGGTACGCAAAGTCCGGCGCGACAGCATCGTTGCCAGACGCACTTTGTCCAGCCCGTTATGCATCAACACAATATCCGCACTTTCCACAGAAACATCGGTTCCTGATCCGAGCGCGATTCCCACATCAGCCCTGATCAATGCCGGAGCATCATTAATACCATCGCCCACCATTGCGACCACTTTTCCGGCTTGTTGCAAACGTTGAATAACCTGATCCTTGTCCTGCGGCAACACTTCTGCAATCACTTCCATGCCGCCTAACTGTTTGGCAATCGCCTCGGCTACCGTTTTGCGATCCCCGCTCAACATGGTCATGCCGATGCCCGCCACTCGCAGTTCATTGACCAATTGCTGTGCATCGCCACGCAATTTATCTGCCAGAGCAATCACGGCCACATGCACATTATTGATTGCACAGTGAACACAACTCATTGCCCGAGTTTCCATGTCATGTGTTTGAGCCTGCAATTCAACATTAAGTGGAATACCACTTCGGGTAAGCCATTCTGCACTGCCAAGCAGAACAATTTGACTATTCACACTGGCCTGAACACCCAGTCCCGCAGTCGATTCGAACCCCAGTACGGTGGCCATCCTATACTTTAATTGTTGCAGTTCAGCCTCTGCAATAATGGCCTTTGCTGCGCTATGCTCACTGTAACGCTCGGCCGCAGCGGCCCAGCATAAAATGTCTGCCGTGGAAAGATCAGTCACGGCATGGACTTGCGCCACGCTCATTTTTCCCTCGGTCAGGGTACCTGTTTTATCAAACACAAAATGATTCACCTTGGACAGCGTCTCCAGCACCAGCCCATTCTTGACCAAAATGCCATACTTCGCTCCCAAGCCCGAAGCCACAGCAATCGACATCGGCGTCGCCATGCCTAGTGCGCAAGGACAGGTAATAATCAACACTGAGGTTGCTGCCATTAAAGCGATTTCAAAATTTGAGGCGTTCCAAATGAAGAATGTCAGCATAGCGCAAATGACCGTCACCAACACAAACCAGGGTACTATTGAATCCGCCAAACGTTGTATCGGAGCTTTTGAAGACTGAGCTTCTTCTACCAATCGAATAATTTTTGACAGCGTTGTATTCTGCAACGTCGAGTTGACTTCAACTAGCAGCGCGCCATTGGTATTCACGGTTCCGGCAAAAACCTTCGCACCTGCGGACTTGCTCACCGGAACAGATTCACCGCTCAACATCGATTCATCTACGGCACTTTTTCCTTCGAGCACAATACCGTCAACAGGCACTTTATATCCCGGCTTGATCATCACATGATCACCCAGCTTGACCCCGCGCGTCGGTGTAATTTGTTCCTTGCCATCCAGAATGACCGTTGCCACACGCGGTTGCAGTTCCATCAAACGCTTGGTTGCTGACAAGGCCTGATGACGGAACATGCCTTCCAGATAGCGACCAATCAATATCACGAAAATCAGGTTGGTGACCGTATCAAAATAGACTTCACCGAGCTTATTTCCTGTCACGGTGATATAAGTCGAATAAGCATAAGTGACGCTCAGTCCAATGGCTATCGGCAAATCCATGGTTAATCGCCACGCACGCAACCCCCCGATTGCACCGCGATAAAACGGATATCCGGCATACAAAAGAGTAGGCGTGGCCAAGGCGAAACCCATCCAGTGGAAAAACTCACGAAATTCGCCTTTGTTCGCGCCACTGTATAAAGCAATGGAAATCCAGATTAGATTCATCATTGCAAAGCCGGCAAAAAACAGGCGGAATAGCATGCTGCGATTGGCTTTTTTAATCACACCCTCAGCATTTTCGGGATCGTAAGGCACGGCTGAATATCCAATTTTGGCCAGTGATCGAATCAGATTGGAAAGCTTGTTTCGCTGACTGTCCCAACGAAGATGAACACGCTTGGCAGCTAAATTGACATTGGCCAATTGCACTCCCGATTCCCTCATTAATGCCCGTTCAATCAACCACACACAAGCAGCACAATGAATGCCTTCCACGAGCAGGTGAATATCCCTGAGGTCGCCCGAACTGGTGATGAACTCTAGCTGCACTTCGTCGAAATCATAGATTTCGATATCCTTGGGTGGTTCAGGCGGAGGAGCAAGTAAAATTCCATCCGGGGTGCGCTGGTAATAGCTTTGTAAACCGGCATCAAAAATAGCTGCGCATACCGATTGACACCCTAAACAGCAGAAGTTGCGTTCTGCCCCCTCCATATTGGTGTGATACTCACCAACGGTGGTGACCGGCAAGCCGCAATGAAAACAGGGGGCGATGCCTTGAACGCTATGCGGATTCACAATGCCAGTGATTTATTGCGTTTGAGCGACCAGAAACTTGCTGCTCCCAACTTCAAAAACATCTTTGGCGCGAGTGATACGAATGCGCAATTCCCAGTAGCCCTTGAGTGGAAAACTAATGCTTCCTTGATATTGCCCGGCTGCCACCTCCTTAAAAGGCACAGCAAAATCCTTTTCTGCGTTGGCAGATCGATAGGCTACCACTTCCATTTCACCGCTGACCGGAACGCCTTGGCGATCTGCCACATCAATCTCGTAAGAAGCGGGCGTTGCCAGATTAAGTGTTTTAGGCTGTTTGACGGTCACTTTCCAAGCTAGAGTATTTTGCGCCTGAATGTCGTCTATCGTTTCCGTATCAGATTTTCGGTCATTCGTACTATACTCATGATCCACCAAGGTAGAGCGATCATGGTAAGCTTTCCAGATTAAAAGGGAATTAACCAGCACTGCTGTGGCGACTACCCCAATCAAACCTACAAACCAGGGGTTACTCCAGCTTTTCTTGTTTTTTTGTGAAAGCATCTGTTGCTCCTTGTGTAATCCCGATCAGGGTTTGGGTGCGTTGAATTTTGAATCATATTTAGCAATCACTTTCGGATCTTCCGTGCCCTGCACCTGAAACTCAATAGGTGTTACTTCCCGAGAAATATTTCCCCCGGGAGCTTTCACGAAGATTGTAAACGACGTTCCACGTCCGTGATGTGTCAGCAGTGGCTGCTCGGCACCAATAATCACCTGTCCCGGCACCCCGCCTGTTGCCGATACATTAACATGAAGATCATTGTCCGTCTTATTAACAATTTTGAATTCGTATTTATTTTGGATTGAGCCATCGCTCTCGGTAATAAATATTGGCTGGCGCTCGGGTATTACACTAAGTGTCATCGAGCCCATATGAGTCAATCCGAAAACAATACCTCCCAGAGCAAGGAGAATGATTCCAATGTAAACCAAAGTGCGCGGGTGCTGGTAAAGCTTTTTGGCGGGTTTTCCTTCAATCTCATCCAGAGAAGCGTAACGAATCAAGCCCCGTGGTCGTCCTACTTTATCCATAATGGAGTCGCAGGCATCCAGACACAGACCGCAGGTAATGCAGCCCAACTGCGAACCTTTGCGAATATCCACCCCGGTGGGACATACCTGCACACACTGAAAACAGTCTATGCAATCTCCCTGTTTTTTTACTTCGCTAGCGGACTCCTCGCCACCGCGATGAATTTTGCCGCGCGGTTCGCCCCGGTTGATATCATAGGTTGGCATGATAGTCTGACTATCTGTCATTACTCCCTGAATGCGGGCGTAGGGACAAAGCCAGAAACAAGTTTGTTCACGCAACAACCCGCCCAAAATATAGGTTCCCGCAATAAACATGGTTAAGGTGACCCATCCCACCATGGGTAAATTTAATTTCGACAAATTATTCCAATAGTCGAAAGCATCAACAAACCAGATCGAAAAACTAATTCCGGTTAAAATTGCAATGATCAGCCAAAGTGAATGTTTGAATAACTTCAGGCCTAATTTTTCAAGACTCCAAGAAGCATTATCCAACTTGCGACGCTGAGTGGGATTACCTTCAATTTTTTCTTCGATCCAGGTAAAGACATCCGTCCACACCGTTTGAAAACAGAAGTAGCCGCAGTACACCCGGGAGGCAACGGAAGTTGCGGCAAACAGCGTCATTGCTGCCAGCAACAACACCAGAGAAAGCATCCAGATATCTTGGGGAAGGACGGTCAGGCTGAAAAAATGGAATTGGCGGTCCGCGATATTGAACAACACGGCTTGATTGCCATTCCATCGAAAATAGGGGCCGATAAAGAAAACCAGCCAGAGTGCGCCTGTATAGTATTTAAGCGACCGATAAAAACCGGGCATTCGTTTTGCATGGATCGTCTTTTCACCCAGATTAACGCTCCAGGTTTCAAACTCCTGATAGATTTCAGTCACGCTACCTGCGTCCTGATGTTCAGTCGTTTTTTCCATGCCTTTACTCCTGCGGACGTCACAAATCTGACGCCAACTATAATAAAACTGTTTTACCTGATTCCTGATAGATCTACTGGCAATCCTGCCTCATAAAAACATACCACCAGAAATGAAGAGTCCGATATTTCCACGTAAGAGCATGTGAATAGATATTCATAAACCCCATATACAACATAGTTATTTAGAATTTACTAATATACGATTTTAAAAAAGAGGGAGTAAATTCCCCCTCTTCTATAACCAAATAAGCCTATGTCTTGTCGTTGCTTTGTGTGGCGTTTCTATACAAAACATACATCAACCAAGCCACAACCAGTGCACTTCCTGCAACGGCGACAATTACCCCCCAAAACACCGTATCATGATTCATAGGAGCCTTCCCTTTGTAAAGAAGCTGCACAAGGTTTGTACCTTGTGCAGCTTGCTGACTACTTTGCCACTACTGCGGAAACTGCAGATACCGCCATTGCCGCTGGAGCTACAGCTGCATCAGGCTGCCCACCACCAAACTTATACACATAAACTGCCAGTTTCTTAATCTCGGAATCGCTTAACTTACCCGCTGCTTTGAAATTGGGCATGATGGCTACTCGTGCTTTAGGATCGCCATTATTCACTCCGTAGGTAATCGTGCGCTTAATTCCTTCCAAAGATCCGTCAAAGCGCCAGATTTTGTCAGTCAGGTTGGCTGAACCGACAGCTTGAATTCCCTTGGCATCAGCCCCATGGCAAGAAACGCAGTCACTTTCCATAAACACTTTTTTCCCTGCCGCAACTGCTGAATCCGCATCTGCCTTGTCTTTGCCCTCGTCACTCATGGCTTTGACGTATAACGCGGCATCGTCAATTTGTTGTGAAGTCAAACTATCCTTATGCGCAAGCATGACTGCCTGACGCCCACCTGAAATTGTGGTGTGGATATTATCTATCTGTCCTCCATACAACCAATCATCGTCAATGAGTATCGGGGCAATCAGGCCATCCTTGTCTTTAGTACCGACACCATTAGTTCCATGACAGGGAGCACAGTTATCACCAAACAGGACTTTACCGGAGCGCTTTATGTACTCGGTCAGATCACTGTCTGCAAGAATTGCAGCAGGCGTCATATCCTTCAGCTTGGCTTCATACTTGCCGCGTACCGCATCCACTTCACTCTTGTCAGCTTCCATTTCCTTGATCGCAGTCCATCCGCCAAACCCTTTAAAAAAGGTGTTGGATGAAGGAAGTGGAACTGAAGGATAATAAAGCCAATACACGACCACAAAGATTGCACTGGCAGCCAGCCCCAGCATCCACCACTTGGGTGGTTGATTTGTAAAATCTGCCAGGTTGTCGTCCCACACGTGCCCAGTTGTTGGAACGCCGGTTTCATCGTGTTTTTCACTCATCTTTTTTCTCCCACATTGATAGGATCTTCGTCATCCAAGGCCATACGGCACTGAGACTCAAACTTGTCTTTGTTTGCAGGACGGAAAACCAAAAAATAAACATAGGCCATGGCAATAAATGCAAATACCGCATAAAAAACACCCAGCCAGTCATTCGTGGTCATGGCTTCCACATCCATACCCAGGTAACCCATCAGCTTAATCACGATAGTTCACACCATCGGTAAATTTAATGTGATTACCCAGACCTTGCAGATAGGCTATGACTGCGTCCAACTCAGTCTTGCCTTCTACTGCGGTCTTTGCACTGGCAATATCTTCATTGGTATAGGGTGCAGGATAGAATGGCATCTTGCGCATCACTTCCATGGTCGCTGCAACGTTAGCCGGATCCACCTTGGTGTTATCCAGCCAAAAGAAGTTTGGCATGACGGATTCTGGCACTACATCGCGAGGGTGGCTTAGATGGCGGCGATGCCACTCATCCGAATACTTGCCGCCGACACGAGCCAGATCAGGTCCCGTGCGCTTTGATCCCCATTGGAACGGGTGATCGTACATAGATTCGGAAGACACGGAATAGTGACCGTAGCGGTCTTTCTCGTCGCGGAAAGGACGAATCATCTGCGAGTGACACAAGTAACACCCCTCACGTATATACACTTCCCTCCCAGCCAATTCCAAAGGCTTATACGGACGCACGCCATCGCCGGGCTTCCAGTCATCTAATGTTTGGCCTGCCTTGCGATCCCATACTATTGGGGCAACATCACCGGCCTTTTTCTGCGATTCTTTTACATTAGGCGACAAATGAGTCATTGTCGAGTCAACGTAAAACAGTGGCACAATTTCCACCAAACCTCCCACTGCAACAGCAAGAGCGATCATCAAAGCCAGCTTGATGGTGCTGCGTTCCAGCGAGTCCTGAAAACCTGTTGAATAAATTTTTCCGTGATCAGACATGTTTCACTCCTTAAGCGTTAGCAGGAATGGCGTTGGTACTGCGCGCGGCACAAGCTTGACGCACAGTCATCACCACGTTGAACAACATGATCCATGCGCCCAGATTGTAGATAATGCCGCCAACGACACGCATCGCGTAGTACGGATGCATGGCGGAAACGGATTCCACAAAGGTATAGGTCAAGGCGCCATATTCGTCATAATCACGCCACATCAAACCTTGCATAATTCCGGACACCCACATCGCCACGACGTAAACCACCGCTCCGATCGTCGCCAGCCAGAAGTGAACGTTCACCAAGCTGTCAGAGTACATTTCTGTATGCCACAGCTTTTTCACCATATGGTAAATTGATCCAACGGCGACCATTGCAACCCAGCCCAAAGCACCGGAATGAACGTGTCCGATTGTCCAATCGGTATAGTGCGACAGTGCATTGACTGTTTTTATGGACATCACCGGACCTTCAAAGGTTGACATCGCGTAGAACGCAAGGGACACCACCAGGAAGCGAAGAATATAGTCGGTCCGTAACTTATCCCACGCACCCGACAGAGTCATCATTCCGTTCATTGCACCACCCCAAGACGGTATGATCATTGCAAGCGAAACTGCTGCTCCCAATGAGCCGGTCCAATCAGGCAAGGCGGTATATTGCAAGTGGTGTGCACCCAGCCATACATAACCAAATGTCAGTGCCCAGAAGTGCAACACGGATAAGCGGTATGAAAACACCGGACGATTTGATTGCTTGGGCACAAAGTAATACATCATTCCAAGAAAGCCAGCCGTGAGATAGAAGCCCACCGCGTTGTGTCCCCACCACCATTGAATCATTGCATCTTGCACGCCCGAGAAGATGGAGTAGGATTTGGTCAGGCTGACCGGGATTGCCAAGCTGTTTACGACATGCAGATACGTGATCATGACGATCATGCTCATCGTGAACCAGTTCGACACATAAATATGTGACGTTTTACGAATTGCAACAGTCATGATGTGGTTAAGCCCAAACGCCAGCCAGACCACAGCAATCAAGATGTCAATCGGCCATTCCAGCTCCGCATACTCTTTACCCTGGGTAAAACCCATCGGCAAAGTGATCACTGCAAGAACAATGATCAAGTTCCATCCCCAGAAAGTAAACCATGCCAAACCATTGCTCCACAGTCGTGTGGCTCCGGTTCGCTGCACAATGTAGTAACCTGTGGCCATCAAGGTACAGCCGCCAAACGCAAAGATTACTGCGTTAGTGTGGAGGGGTCTAAGTCGACCAAAAGTGATATACGGAATATCAAAGTTTAAAAACGGCCATGCCAATTCAGATGCAATGTACACCCCGATCAAAGTACCTACGACCAGATAGATAACGGCCATAATGGTAAACCATTTGACCACATCCATATCGTACTTAACCGGTGTCGCTTGAGTTGCTTCCACAGTATTCTCCCTCAAGAACTAATTTAAAATATCACGTTGTTTATTATCAATTTAATGAAATAAAACACCACTTTTGCACACCACCAATTGCTTGGCTTTATTACAAATTTATACGGGACAGGTTAACCTCGAATTTTTTTGAATTCAGAAAAACAATAATTTTTTTATGGTTATTCACATTATTTCACTAACATGTTAGTGAGTCAAACTATATATCGACTTAGTATTCGGTCTGCTTATTATTGTGGACCCCAGTGTCAAGACAATATTTCATCTAGTTTAAGGTAGTCTTTGACTTCACTTGCAGCGGAACAGCGCTGCCCTGTTGTTGCTTCTTTCTTTGGTTCTGTATCTGGCGTTGCCTT
>Ga0316224_1001871_pt1 | contig 21065 bp, 19 predicted proteins | sample TBH18013metaG_FD_206254 | JGI IMG/M metagenome (GOLD analysis project Ga0316224, IMG submission 206254) | Freshwater microbial communities from Trout Bog Lake, Wisconsin, USA - TBH18013 | ecosystem: Environmental > Aquatic > Freshwater > Lake > Hypolimnion/Profundal zone | place: USA: Wisconsin... | reverse complement strand
CGACGAGCTTACGGCTTCCGAAACTTCCAGAACTATCGACTAAGAGTCATCGTCTTGTGTGGGCATCTCCCACAAGGCGGGCTATAGTGAAACCGCCCAGTGCCCCCATCTTTGGGGCAGACCCAATTTAAGGGATGCCGGGGTGTCATCCACGGCCAGAATTTTGCCTTTATCGGCCATGTCGCCCTCTACTGGTTGGTCCGCAACGCTTTTAAAATGGTTGGATAATCAAAGTTATCGGCAAAAGTGGACAGCGCGTTTTTAAGCTTGATGTCGTATGGAGCCACTCGCGCAATGGCGCTCGAAATCCTTTCGCTGTCCAGGTTCGTCAAGGCATCCGTCAAGTCCTTGCGCAGTCCGCGCGGCAGCACGGATAGACTTTCCGCGGTAAGTTCCAACGCCTCTCCTGAAACCGGCACGCCGCTATAAATAAACTGCACCCCCAACTGGTTTGCCAGACAATCGTAAATCTCGTTGAAACGATACGGCTTACGGACGAAGTCGTCCATACCCGCGTTCAGCATCTCCTTGCGCTGCTCGCTGAACGCGGAAGCCGTAACGGCCACGATTTTAACCGCATTGCCGCCAGGAAGCTTCCGAATCCTTTTCATGGCCTCCAAACCATCCATAACCGGCATCTGCCGGTCCATCCAGATTAAATGCGGATGCCACGTCTGAAATAATTGAATCGCCTCTTGTCCATTACCCGCCACCTTGGTCGGCAGCCCAAGAGTTTCCATCAGTTTCACAAGCAGGGTTTGGTTCTCGAGTTGGTCTTCAACCACCAAAATCCGGTACTCGGGCTGACCGGGGACAAGTCCCACGACCTCGCCTTTTTCCACTTCTTTCGATTTGACCACATCCGCATCGGTCACTTCGCTCAGCGGCAACGAGACATGAAACAGCGACCCTTTGCCCACCGTACTTTCCAGGCCGATCGTCCCCCCCATCAGTTCGATGAACTGGCGCGTGATCGTCAAGCCCAGTCCCGTACCTTTGTTGCGTTCCCGCCCCCCCAACTGTACGAAGGGTTCGAAAATGCGTTGTTGATCTTCCCCGGCGATGCCGGGACCCGAATCCTCAACGTCGATCAGCAAATGAGACGTGGTGTTATGTTTCGTGCCCAGACGCAGCACGACTCCGCCGTCATCGGTGAATTTGACGGCATTTCCCAGAAGGTTGATCAGCACTTGGCGCAACCGCGCTTCGTCGCCGACGATGAAGCGCGGGAAACGTGACGACTGGTCGATCAGCAATTGTATTCCCTTGGCTTTCGCGCGGATTTGCATCATTTCGACGACGTCGCGCACCATGCCGCCAAGGTCGAACGGAGCGGTCTCCAACTGGTAACGTCCGGCCTCGATCTTCGCCATCTCCAAAACGTCGTTGATCAAGGTAAGCAGGTGTTCGCCACTACGGTTGATGATGTCGAGGTTGGCCCGTTCACTTTCCGGCATCTGGGGATCTTTGCGCATCATCCCCGAGAACCCAAGGATCGCATTCAACGGCGTCCTCAACTCATGGCTCATGTTGGCGAGAAATACGCTTTTGGCTTGGTTTGCCGCCTCGGCGGCGTTTCGCGCCAGAACCAGATCGGAGGTTCGCTGCTGAACCTCCTCTTCCAAATGATCCTTATAGGATCTCAGTTCTTCTTCGTTTCGAATTCGGTCGGTAATATCCGTTCTTAAATAAAGGAAATTTGAAACGTTGCCGATGTGATCGTAAATGGACGACGCGCTGACCTGCTCCCAGCGCAATTCGCCGTTCCGGTGGTGGTTTCTTAGAATCCCGCTCCAGGGTCTGCCCGATGACAAACTATCTTCAATTTCCAGATATTCTTCATCCGTCAACTCACTGGATATCAACGCGCGTTTGTCCTTCTTCAGGGCATCGGCGAATGAATACCCCGTAATCCGCGTATAAGCAGGGTTCGTATAGATCACTTGGCCGTGCATATCCGTAATGACTATTCCCGTCGGATTCTGCTCCACGGCCTGGGACAGCCTTGTGATTTCAAGCTCGAACAGATGGCGGTCCGTCACATCGCGATTGTTTACGCGCCGCCCCATATACGCGCCGTTCCGCCCGAATACCGCTTGGCAGGAATGCGAAACCCACCGCACCGCCCCATCGCGGCGAACGATCTGGAAATCCAGCTCGGCCGGTTCCCTGTTCGTCAGGCCATGGATATGGGCGTCCATCAAGCGCCTGTCGTCGGGATGGATGATGCGCAACAGCAGATCGGGATCGTCAACGAACTCCTCTTGGGTATAACCCGTTATCCGTTCGCATGAGGGGGAGATGTAGAAGATTTCATGACCGACTCCCTCCCAGTATTCCCAGTCATAGGTATAATCGGCCACGGTATGGAACTTTTCTTCCTCGCGGGCCAGTTTCTCGGTAGCCTCCAACTGCGCCGTCAACCCCCGCGAGACCGCCCACCCCGTGCCGGTGGTGATCAAAATAAACAACAGCCCAAGCCCCGACATTTGCTGGGCCTCGCGCCGCCATTCGACAAGGTAATCGTCCCGGGCCAGGCCCACGGTAAGGTAAAGCGGATATCGGCTGACTTTCCGGAACGAAACCGTCCTGGGCGTATTGTCGAAACTGGTGGGGGTATAGAAGTAACCCTCGGTCTTGCCGGCATTAAGCTGAGCCTTGAATTCATCCGAAATGCCGGTGTCGCCAATAGAGGCCTCAACGCTTTTGGATGGCGGGTAATGGATGATCAGTCTCATATCCGTATCGCGGATATTGATCGACCCGTACCGTCCGACATCGACCAAGGAAAAAAGCGCGATGATCCTTTCCAACTCGACATTGGTATAAACCAAGCCCGCGAAGGCGCCGTCGGGATGGTTGACGCGCCGGGATAAGTTCAGGGACCATTTTTTGTCAATTCGGCTGATTAACGGCTTGCTGATCACCAGTTCGCCTTTGGGTTCATCCCGCGACCGAATGAAATATTCACGGTCGCTTACGTTGATTTCCGGGGATTTCGGAACGCCGGTCCCATATTTGACCACACCGTTCCCATCCGTGAAACGCAACGCCGTTACAAGAGGAAGCTGCCCTTGCATCCTGCCAAGAAAAGCGGACAGCGATTCGCCATCGATCGGCCCCTTTGCAAGCGTTCTTTCTATTTCCTGCTCCGACACCAGCAGCCCAAGGTCGATCTTTTCGATGCTCGCATTGATCTCCTGCGACAGAATGCCCGCCAGATTCTGGGCCGTGATGCCGGCCTGATTCTGGCGCTTGTCCAGGCTGACGGTAAGCCAAACCGTCACAACGCCAATCACCAGCAGATTCAGAAGAATAACGCTTCCCGCCAACAGCTTGGTTATTCGCGCGGTTCGAGACGAATCCCAATTCGAGGCAGCCCCGTTCAGCATATCTGATCAAGCGCCATGCCCTTGCCCGCGCGCCCCCAAGTCCCTGCGACACGTGAACTGGACCGTGGTTCTGGTTGTATCTTCAAGCGCATGGACCATCTACCTGAAAAACTTCCGCCGCGGGCGCAAAAGCCCCGCGCATCCACCGGTCGGAAAAAGCCCCCGACTACGGACCAAGCCCGATAATCGGGCAACCATTTCAATTTATTAACGGATCACTCAACGAAGAAGAAACCGTACCATACCGCGTCGTCCGATATTTCCAGTATCACAGGCAATTCGATCAAAAGCTTCATGCATTGTAGCCAATCCATATCCGGCTGACCACCCCAAAAAGGGGCGTTTCCGGTCCGCGACTTGTTTCGTAAATGTTGGCTTTACCCGCCGCGGACGTTACAACTGACCGCAGGCTGCATGACATGGACGGGAAACACGATCCAAACCAGTCTCGAAAACGATATCGGGAGTACACAAGCATATGAAGAACAAGGTCATTTCCGCCGACGAGGCGATCGCCCTGATCCGCGACAACGACGTTGTGACGACCACCGGCTTTGTGCAGAGCTGCATACCGGAAGCCCTTCACGCCGCGTTGGAGAAGCGATTCGTGGAAACGCGCCACCCCCGCAACCTGACCTTGATTATGACCGCTGGGGCCGGGGACAGCAAGGGATTGGGCACCGGGCGGCTTCATCATGAGGGATTGCTTGGCCGCGTGATCGCAGCGAATTTCGGCCGGATGCCGAAAGTCGCCGAGGCCGCCCAGCAGAATAAAATCCTGGGCTACAACCTGCCGCAAGGCGTGATCTCACAGCTTTACCGCGCCTGCGCGGCCGGACAGCCGGGACTTTTTTCCAAGGTCGGCCTGCATACCTATGTCGATCCCAGGTTGGGCGGTGGACGGGTCAACGAGATGACCACCGACGATATCGTCAAGCTGGTGGAAGTCGACGGCGAAGAATGGCTGTTTTATACGGCCACCAAGATCGACGTGGCCTTCATTCGCGGCACCAGCGCCGATTCGGCCGGCAATATCAGCATGGAAAAGGAGGCGCTGACCCTTGACAACTTGGCCCAGGCCATGGCCGCCCGTAACAATGGCGGCGTGGTTATCGCCCAAGTCGAACGGATTGTCGAAGCTGGATCGATCAAGCCGAAAAACATCAAGGTTCCCGGCATCCTTGTCGATTGCGTGGTCGTTGCCGACCAGCCCGAATATCACCTGATGAATTACGGAACGCTTTACAATCCGGCATTGTCCGGCGAAGTCCGGGTGCCGGTCGAAAGCATGCCGAAAATGACTCTCGACGAAAGAAAGGTCATGGCCCGGCGCGCCGCCTTCGAACTTCCGCCCAACGGCGTCGTCAATCTGGGCGTGGGCGTTCCCGAGGGGATCGCCGCGGTCGCCAACGAAGAAAAGGTCACCCCCTATATCACGCTGACGACCGAAGCCGGAGCGATTGGCGGCGTGCTCGCCAGCGGACCCAGTTTCGGCTCGGCCACCAATGCCGATTCGATCATCGACCAGAACCAGCAATTCGACTTCTACGACGGCGGCGGATTGGACATGACCTGTCTCGGCATGGCGGAATGCGACGAGCACGGCAACGTCAACACCAGCCGGTTCGGCGGACGGCTGAACGGATGCGGCGGCTTCATCAACATCAGCCAGAACGCGCGGCGCGTTATCTTCGCAGGCACCTTCACGGCTGGCGGCCTTGAAGTTTCGGTCGAGAACAGGGAACTCAAAATCCTTAAAGAGGGACGCGCCCAGAAGTTCATCAAGAACGTCGAGCAAATCACCTTCAGCGGCATCTACGCCAAAAACCGGACCCAGCCCGTCCTTTACGTCACCGAACGATGCGTGTTCCAACTGACCAAGGACGGCCTCGAACTGATCGAAGTCGCTCCGGGTATCGACATCGAGCGGGACATTCTTCCCAATATGGGCTTCAAGCCGCTGATCAACGACCCGATCAAAATGGATTCCAGAATTTTCCGGGACGAGCAGATGAACCTTTTGTCGGACCTTCTCAATCTCAATCTGTCCGAACGGGTCAGTTACGATGCGTCGCGAAACATCCTGTTTCTCAATCTGGAAGGCTGGAACGCCCGGACCAAGACCGACATCGACAATCTTCGCAAGATTCTGGTCGATGCCTGCGTCACAGTCGGCAAACGGGTGAATTCGGTCGTCAATCATGACGGCTTCCGTATCGCCGAACATCTGTACGACGACTATGCCGAAATGATTCAGTTCCTGATGGATAACTACTACGAGACCACCACCCGCTACGCCACCAGCGCTTTCCTACGCGTTAAAATGCAGGAAGCTTTAAACAAGAGAGGAATTTCACCGCACATCTTCGAAAGAAGGCAAGACGCCAACGCTTTCGCGGACAAACCGCTTTAGGAGATTCAAAGAGTTGCTAAGTCGTCGGGTGGGTGCAGAACGGTTTCCACAGAGCGGCGATCACCTCGAAATTGCGAATGTGGGTTTCCTTCAGGTCGGCGAAACCGGCCAGCCTCATGAATGCGGAGATATTGTTCTCGGTGATATGTTGCGCGGCATTGAAAGCGGCAAGAGCGAAATCGCCGTATGCCTTGAGAATGGCGGTTTGGGGAACAGCCATTATCTGGACATAATTTGTCGGGAGCATGGTTCCCTCCACGTTCGGTTATTAGAATTCTTCTATTATGCCATATAACTCTAAATTTTGCATGAAGAAGTCGCTCGGACCATCGCTCAAACCCAATGCGGGCTTGGCGCGAAGCGATTGCCCAACCCGCGCCACATGGCGTATTACCCTTCACGAATCCGCTTCGATCCGGAAGGGATTTTCAGGGGCGGATTTATGACGTCAATTACTCCCTACGCCGTTCTGGTTGCCGTTGCCCTAAGCGGCTGTACCGTCGGCCCCGATTTCGAACCGCCGAAACTTTCCACCGAAGCGGGGTATTCCGCGGCCTCGTTACCCCGCGCCACCGTTTCATCCGCGGGCCCCAATGCCGAGGCGCAAAACTTCATCGTCGGCACCGACATTCCCGGGGAATGGTGGTCGCTGTTCCAATCACCCGCCTTGGATGCGTTGGTCCGCCAAGCCATCCGGAATAACCCCGACATCGCGGCGGCGCAAGCGGCCATCAAGGTCGGCCGGGAACTGACCCGTGCCCAGACCGGCGCCGATTATCCAGCCGTAACCGGCGGTTTTTCGGCAACCCGCCAGCTTACCCCACTAGGATCTTTGACCCCGACGGCGGCTACGTCCTCTTCCGTATACACCCTCTATACGGCGCAATTGGCCGTTTCCTATATGCCGGACATTTGGGGCGTTAATGCGCGCACCGTCGAGGCGTTACAGGCGCAAGACGAAATTCGGCGCTTCCAGTACGAAGCGGCTTTTCTTACCTTGACGTCCAACGTCGTGATCGCGGCCATCACCGAGGCGGAGTTGCGCGGACAGATCGAAGCGGCCACCGAGATCATAGCGCTCGAGGAAGAATCCCTGGCCCTGCTGCAACGCCAGTACGACCTGGGACAGATCGCCAATGCGGATGTGTTGGCGCAGGAATCCGCACTTGCCCAGGCCCAGCAAACGTTGCCGCCGCTGCAAAAGCAATTGGATCAAACGCGGAATTTTCTGACGGCCCTGCTGGGCCGGTTCCCAAACCAGGAGCCCGCCGAGAATTTCACCCTGAATTCCATGGAATTGCCCCACGAGATTCCGGTCACGCTGCCCTCGCGTTTGGTCGAACAGCGGCCAGATGTGCGCGCCGCCCAGGCTTCCTTGCACGCCTCCACCGCGTTGGTGGGCGTGGCCATCGCCAATCGCCTGCCCAACATCACGCTTGGCGCCGCGATCGGCGCTACCGCTCCCTTCGTTTTCGGCGCGCAAGGGCTGGCGGGCAAGGACATGGAATTCTGGTCGATGTCCGGCAACTGGGCGGCGGTTCTGTTCGACGGGTTCAGCCTGGAACACAAGCAAAAAGCCGCCGAATACGGGTTGGAACAGGCGGCGGCCCAATATCGCAGCGCCGTCCTTACGGCATTCGCGAATGTTTCCGATTCTCTCCACGCCTTGCAATCCGACGCCCAGAACCTTAAAGCCGCCGTAAGAGCCGAGCAGTCGGCGGCCGCCACGCTGGCGATCACCCGCCGCCAGTTGGAATTGGGGGCCATCCCCTATCTGACCTTGATCTCCGCCCAACAGACGGAACTGCAAGCCAAGACCGCCCTGGTCCAGGCTCGCGCCACACGTTTCGCCGATACGGTCGCGTTGTTCCAGTCCCTGGGCGGCGGATGGTGGAATCGTCCCGATTTGGAAAATGAATCCCAACCCCGATAGCGAAGATGGCATACTGAACCGATCGTCATTATCAGAGGAAGATGCAATGCGAATTCTTGGACTGGCCTTGATTGCCGCAACGGTTTCGGGATGCGGCTCCGTCCCCGCGACACCCCCCGATGTGTACAGTGCGGCCAGTTCCGCGCTTTCGCCCAATTGCTTGGCATTGTTTGCCGGCGAGGGTTATCAGAAGAGCGCCCAAGGCACCATTTATCCGGCGCCGATCTTCGCCATCTCGATCAGCGAGGACCGGAAATACATGCTGTGCACCTACTCCGCGCAAACCTACCAGCAGACGATCTGGGAAGAAAATCGCGTGACCGCGCTTAACCGGTGCGAAAGCGCCAAGCCCGATTGGGCGCACACGTATAAAGTTCCGTTCGGAAAGTGCACTGTCTACGCCGAAGGCAATACCATTGTCAGCAACCGTCAGGAATAGGGCATCGGTCAGCGAGGAAGAAATGAATCCCTTCGACGAGCTTAACAAAGCATTCGAACGAAAATACACTCAAGATCAGAACCTGGAATTCAAGATTCTGGTTCGCCGCGACAAGCTGTTCGGTCGCTGGGCCGCGGAAAAGGCGGGATTGAGCGGTGAAGAGGCCGATGCGTTCGTTCGCTCGGTCATCGATTCCGAAGTGGCCAGCCATTCGGTCCTTCACAAAGTCTTTCAGGATTTGAATGCCTTGGGACATCCCATTTCCGAGAACGAACTTCAGTCCAAATTGGTGGAACTGCAAGAATTGGCCCGTGAACAAGTTGGTAAGGAAGGGGTCGACCCGACGATTTTCACCAAAGACCACCTTTTCTGATCCACTATTCCAGATGCTGCTATCCGGGGCCGGAATGAAAATTGGTTCGAAACATGTCAGCAGATTATTACGGAACCCTTGGAATCCTGCCGAATGCCCCGGAAGACGTGGTTAAAGCGGTTTATCGCGCGCTGGCGAAGAAACATCACCCCGATGCGGGAGGCGATCCAGACCGCTTCCGCGCCATCGCGGAAGCCTACGAGGTTCTGTCCGACCCGATCAGGCGCAGGGACTACGACCGTCTTCATGAAACGTCCTATGTCCCCGAAAACGATATCGGGGAAAGCGATGAGAGTTTGGAACAGGAATGGAATACGGCCATTTTGAACGCCCCTGAAATCGATTTATTATACTGGGAGCTGAAGCGATATTCCAACTCACTGGCCCTTAACTTCCGCGTCAACCTCCTTAAATCAAAAATGTATCATAGCGCTATACAATTATTCACCGATCTTGAACGGACTTTCTTTACGACATACTTTGGGGAATCCGAAAAAATTCATAAGTTTGTAAAATTCTTACTTATAGAAGGGCATCGTGGCGCCGCCAGGGATTTGAATCAAGCGGTCAAACACTTTGGGCGCGGTTTGAACGCCGACGCGATTATCAGAAAGATATGCGCGGATTACCAGCTTCTGTATTACGGGTTCAACGAGGCAACCCATGAAGAGGAAAAGTTCTAGCCGGGCGGATGCTCTTTCTTCCGTACAGACAATCTTTCGATAGACGAGGACAAACGGAAGGAGGCAATATGGGGGGTAACTTTTCAACGGTGGAGCGTGCGATGGCGCAAACAATCAAAACCGTGCGTTTGCCCGTTCTGGGCGCGAGCGCCTTGGCCGTGGCTCTGGCTCTGGCCGCCGGAACCGCTTGGGCCGAAGAAAACCGGGACGGAAAACCCGGCGAACATCATCAGCAGCAGGATAACCGGCAGCCCGCGCAAGCCCCTCATCCTCAACATACCGCTCCGGCGGGGGCGGCCCCCCACCCCGGTTCGGCAGCCCCCAATCCCAGCCCGGCCCCCCATCCCAATTCGGGCCCCCATCCCAATTCGGGCCCCGCCCCGCAGGAGCGTCCGTCCGCAAATGGCGCCGAGCATGGAAATCACGGCCCGGAACATGAGGCTCGCGGCCCCGGACATGACTTCCACGGTGGCGAACGGCCCGAACATTGGGGCCATCCCCACTTCCGCGACATCAGTCCGTTATGGATGTCGGGCTATTGGTATACGGGCTGGTTTGCCGGGCTATACGGCTGGTGGTGGGTGGTCGACGGGCAGCATTACCTTTACGACGCGCCCGTTTATCCTTTTCCGACGGTGATTTCCGATATGGTTCTCGATGCGCCGCCGCCGCCTCAGCCCGACTATGTACCGGCGCCGCAGCAGCAAATATGGTACTACTGCGACAATCCGGCGGGGTATTATCCCTATGTTCAAGCCTGCATGACGCCGTTCCGCGCTGTCCCTGCCCAATGATCCGATGGGCAAATCGCTTCACCGATGCCTAAAGTTAAGGTATCGTTCGCAGGCGATTCGACAACCGGAAGCATCGTCAATGGATACGTTTGTATGGTCGTCCCTGTTCGAAACGGGGATCGCCGAAGTTGATCAGCAGCATCGTGAACTGGTGGACTTGGTCAATCAGTTAAGCGCCGATACGGACAGCGGCAACCCCGAGCGTATCGACGGCACGTTGGGGGCGCTTGTCAACTACACCCAATTTCATTTCGGTTGCGAAGAAAAGATCATGACCGATGCGGGCGTGGCGGAAATCCACGCGGGCGCCCATCGCGGCGCCCATCAGCGCTTTATCTCCCAGGTCGGCCAATGGATCGAGCAACGCCAACACCATAAAACCGTGCCCTTGCATCAATTGCTGGAGGCCCTGTCCAATTGGCTGATCTTTCACATCTTGGGCGAAGACCAAGCGATGGCCCGTCAGATCGCCGCCATAAAGTCGGGTGCCCCCCCTCAAACGGCCTTCGAGCGGGATCATGCGTCGGACGATCCGCGTACCGACATTTTGCTGTCGGCCATGCGGCATCTGTACAGCAACCTGGAACGCCGAAACGAAGACTTGCAGGCTTCGCAGCAATCGCTTTCCCGTCTTAACGCGACGCTGGAACAGCGCGTCGAGGAACGCACCCGGCAATTGGCCGAGGTCAATCGAATGGAAGCCTTGGGCAATCTGGCGGGGGGCATCGCGCATGAAATCAACACACCCACCCAATATGTGAGCGACAATCTGACGTTTCTGAAAGAGAACATCGACAGTCTGCTCGATTTCGCCGCCGCCGTACAATCACCGGTGAAGGACGGCATGGTCGGCGAACAAGCGGCGCGGAAACTTGCCGATCTGGATTTGGATTACCTTAAGACCGAATTGCCGGTCTCGGCCGAACAGGCCCTGCAAGGGGCGCGGCAAATCGCCAAAATCGTGCAAGCCATCAAGGAATATTGTTATCCCACGTCCAAGACGAATGCGCCTGTCGATATCAATCACTTGGTCGAGTTGGTTGCCACCGTTACCCGCAACCAGTGGAAGTATGTTTCCGAGATCGAACTCGATCTGGACCGGACGCTTCCGAAAATCATGGCTGTCGAGGGCGAGATCAATCAGGTTCTGGTCAATCTGATCGTCAATGCGGCGCAAGCCATCGCAGAAAAGAAAGATCCTTCTCTTGGACGGATTACCGTCCGCACCAAAGGCGATGCCGACAAGGTGGAAATATCGGTGACCGATACCGGAACCGGCATCGCCCCCGAAAACCTGAACCATGTGTTTGAAATGTTTTTCACCACCAAACCGCCCGGGCAAGGCACCGGTCAAGGGCTGGCGATCACCGAAGCCATCATCCGCCGCCACGGCGGACGCATCGCCGTAACCTCGCAGCCCGGACAAGGCGCCACCTTCACCCTGTGGCTGCCGTCGCGCGACAAGCAAAGTGAGTCAGACGGATGAGACAAGATGCGACCCCAGCCTTTGCAGTGCGGCCTTCAGGGCCGGATCGTCGATCCGTTCAAGAACGCTGAAAGTCCGAGTCTCGCCTTCGGTCTCCGGGTTGGTGCGCCGCCGCCGTTTGTCCAAAGCGGGCAGCGGTCCATGGCGAAGTTTGATCCGATCCACCGCCCGCCAACCGAAATAGCCGTTGATCCGTTCGATTACCAGCGGGCTCAAATGCTGCAACTGAGTTGAAAAGGCCGAATTCGCCACCTTGATTTCAAGAACGCCCCCGGTTCTTTCCCCCCTGGGAAACCGGACGCTCAACGGCATGGTTTGGGCGGCCAAAGCCGAACCGACCACGGCGGGCCAATCGGCGGCCAGGGCGCCATGGATGAAGCCCCGCTTGCCGAATATCGGCCGCGTCACCTTGTTGGCGGGCACCCCTACCGCCACTAAGCCGTGCGCTTTCCGGTCATCCTTGATCATTGTGAGAGTATAGCATCGCTGCTAGTTTTCACCCATGACTCTTTCCGATACCCTGCTTGAGTGGTACGACCGCAACCGCCGTGATTTGCCGTGGCGGGCCGCGCCGTTCAACCGACCCGACCCCTACGGCGTGTGGCTGTCGGAAGTCATGCTGCAACAAACCACCGTGCAGGCGGTGATCCCCTATTTCAACGCCTTCATCGGTCGGTGGCCGACCGTCGAGGCTCTGGCCCAAGCCGAACTCGACGAGATTCTGACCGCATGGGCCGGACTGGGTTATTACGCCCGCGCCCGCAATCTTCACGCCTGCGCGCGGGAAGTCGCCGCCCGCGGCGGGCGCTTCCCAGAAACCGAGACCGAGCTTTTGACCCTGCCCGGAATCGGGGCCTATACCGCCGCCGCCATCGCCGCCATCGCCTTCAATCGGCGGGCGACCGTCGTCGACGGAAACGTTGAACGGGTCATGTCCAGACTCCATTGCGTCGCTGATCCCTTGCCCAAGGCCAAGCCGCGATTGCAGCGGTTGGCGGCCGATTTGACTCCGTCGCTTCGCCCCGGAGACTACGCCCAGGCGGTCATGGATCTGGGCGCGACCGTCTGCACGCCGCGCTCGCCCGCCTGTTCCTTGTGCCCTTGGGCCGCGCCCTGCCAAGCCCGCGCGGCCAACCGGGCCGAGGCTTTTCCGGTCAAAGCCGCCAAGGTCATAAAGCCAACTCGATACGGCGTGGCGTTCTGGACCGTCGATCCGGCGGGGCTGGTTCTAGTCCGCCGCCGTCCCGACAGCGGATTGCTGGGCGGGATGATCGAAATCCCGTCCACCCCGTGGATCGACGCCCGGCAATGGACGTTGAGCCAAGCCCTTGATTACGCCCCGGCACATGCCGACTGGTCGGTTCTGGACGGTCTGGTCCGCCACACCTTCACCCATTTTCATCTGGAATTAACGGTCGTTTCAGGAGTCGTCGACCATAATCCCGATTTGGGTCAATGGCACCCGCCCGATCGACTGAATTCCTTGGCATTGCCCACCGTTATGAAGAAAATCGCGCGGTTGCCGCGAACACTTGGAAATGAGCCGAAATGACCAGAAGCCTCGTCTTGGTTTTTTGCCTGCTTGCCGCATCGCCCCTATGGGCGCAAACGCCCCCTCCCGAGCATGTGATGGCCCGGTATCCCGCTCAGTGGATAGCGCAATCTCCGCTTCATCAGGATAAACTGACGGCGGTTCAAATCCTTCCGCCCGGACAAACGCCCCGGGATTACACCGACGCCGTCATCATCGAACGGTACGAGGAAGATCATCTGGCTCCGAAGGATTTCGTCATGGCCCAAGCCGATTCCTCGCGCCGGTCCTGCGACGGCATGCTGACCAGCAACGTCGACGAAACCCCGGTCAACGGCTACAAGGCCGCATCGGTTCAATTCACTTGCACCAAAAGCCACCGAAACGGCAAAAGCGGCGTTCGTTTCGTGATCGCCATCGCCGGTCGCGACGCCTTGCACGCGGTGTCGCGCATCTGGATCGGCCCTCCCGTATCCGCCAACCAACTGGTGCCGATCCCCGAAACCACCTTGGCGGAATGGGGGGCCTTCGTGAAAACCATCACCCTGTGCGACACCCGTGACGTAAAACATCCGTGTCCGGCGCTTCCGCCGTCGGGAAAATAATTACTTTTTTCCCGACCCGGCATAGCCGATCTTTTGCAGAGCGCCTTCGATTTCCTCCAGAATGGCGGGGTCGTCGATGGTCGCGGGCATTTTGTACTCTTCCTCGTCGGCAATCTTGCGCATGGTGCCGCGCAGGATTTTGCCCGAGCGGGTTTTGGGCAGCCGTTTGACCACCGTGCAATGCTTGAACGCCGCCACCGGACCGATCATTTCCCGCACCAAGGCGACGCATTCGTCGGCGACTTGATCCTCGGTTTTGGTAACCCCGGTTTTCAGGCACACCAACCCCAACGGCAATTGCCCCTTCAACTGATCGGCAACGCCGAACACCGCGCATTCGGCCACGTCCGGATGACTGGCCAGCACTTCCTCCATGGCGCCGGTGGACAGACGGTGACCGGCAACGTTGATGATATCGTCGGTCCTGGCCATCACATGGATATAGCCGTCCTCGTCGATCATTCCGGCGTCGGCGGTCTTGTAGAAATGGGGGTATTCGGCAAAGTAGCTGTCGAAGCACCGCTGATCGGCGTTCCACAACGTTGTCAACGTACCCGGAGGCAACGGCAGACGCGCCACCAGCGACCCCACCTTGCCGGGAGCGCACGGTTCGTGCACCTCGTCGAGAACCTCCACGCCCCAGCCCGGCACCGGTTTGGTGGGAGAGCCCGCCTTGACGGGGAATTTGTGCAGCCCCAAACAATTGGCGGCGATGGCCCAGCCGGTTTCGGTTTGCCACCAGTGATCGACCACCGGCACCTTCAGTTTGGTTTCCGCCCAATTGATGGTATCGGGGTCCGAGCGCTCGCCCGCCAGGAACAAGGCGCGCAGGCTGGACAGGTCGTATTTGGCCAGGAACCGGCCTTCGGGGTCCTCGCGCTTGATGGCCCGGAACGCCGTGGGCGCGGTAAACAGAACCGAGACCTTGTGATCGTTGATCACCCGCCAGAACGCCCCGGCGTCAGGGGTTCCAACCGGCTTGCCTTCGTAGACGATGGTGGTGCAGCCCACCAGCAGCGGCGCGTAGACGATATAGGAATGACCGACCACCCAGCCCACGTCCGAGGCGGCCCAGTAGACCTCGCCGGGCATGACGTCGTAGATGGCGCCCATGGTCCAGGACAGGGCGACCGCATGGCCGCCGTTGTCGCGCACCACGCCCTTGGGCTGGCCGGTGGTGCCCGAGGTGTACAGGATGTACAGCGGGTCGGTGGCCGCCACCGGCACGCAGCCCTGCGGGACGGCGGCCGGGACGGCCTGTTGCCATTCCACGTCGCGGGGCGCCTGCAACTGCGCCACCGCCTGTTCGCGCTGGAAGATCAGGCAATGATCGGGTTTGTGCGTGGACAGCTCGATGGCGTGATCCAACAGCGGCTTGTAAGCGATAACCTTGCTGCCCTCGATCCCGCACGACGCGGAAACCATGACCTTGGGCTCGGCATCGTTGATGCGGGTGGCCAATTCGTTGGCGGCGAATCCGCCGAACACCACCGAATGGATTGCCCCCAGCCGGGCGCAGGCCAGCATCGACACCACCGCCTCGGGAATCATCGGCATATAGATGATCACCCGGTCGCCCTTGACCACGCCCAGACCGGTCAGCGCCCCCGCGACTTTCGCCACCTGCTCCTGCAATTGGGCGTAGGTGATCGTGCGCGCGGTGTTGGTGACGGGACTGTCGTAAATGATCGCCGCTTGCTGCCCCCGTCCCGCCTCCACATGGCGGTCGACGGCGTTGTAGCAGGTGTTGATCAGCCCGCCCGGGAACCACCGGTAAAACGGTTTGTTGGAATCGTCGAGCACGGCGTCCCACGGCTTGATCCACGACAGGGATTTGGCCGCTTCGGCCCAGAATGTCTCGCGGTCGTGCATCGATGCGTCGTATGCTTTGTCGTAAGCGTTGGTCATCTCGTCTGTCCTCCCGTTAGGCCGGTTCCGGCTTTGTCTTGAATCGTGTCGTTACGATCGCGGTTGCACCGCGAAACTGGCGGTGGCGTGAGCCACCAATTCATCGGTCGCCGCGTTGACCAGACGAGCTTCCGTCATGGACAGGGTCTTGCCGGTTTTAAGGACCGTGGCGACGGCGCGAACGGCGCAGCGGACGCCCTTGCGCAAGAAATGAATGTTGAGATCGGCGGTAAACACCGTCATCTCCGGGCCGAAGACCGTCAACACCGCCGCCCCCATGGCGATATCGGCCAAGCTCATCAAGGCCGGGCCGCTGACCACCTGGCCGGGCCTGCTTAAATGATCGCCGTAGGGCATGACCAAAACGGCGACGCCGCTTTCAAGAGCTTCGGCCAGAATCCCCAAATGGGCGGCGATGGGAACGGCGGCCCGGATTCTGGTATTGTAAGCGTCAACGGAAAGATCGGTCATCGGCAAGCAGCTTTCATTGGACCCGGATACTTTAACCAGGATGCCTGTTTAAGAGAAGGGGCTTTCGCTGCCCGTCCGTCATTGTGAAATCGCCGAATTTGGCCGCGCACCGGACAGACATTCCAATAGCTTTATCCTGCCTTACGTTTTTCCCTTGACTCGAAAAAACAGCTCCAGAGTAGACAAAACGCACAGCCATAAAAGCGCCCGAGGGGAAACCTCCGGGCGCTTTTTGTTTTTTCCATTCCCCAAATGGCTGCGCGAAGGGGATAATGATTGAGACCTTTTGCCGCCAGGAGACGCGCTATGAAACGCCTGTTCCAAATCGGGAGACACGACATCAAATGGTCAGCCTTCCAGATTCACTTGATGCCAAGCTCTCTGCCGACGTCCTCTAAATTTATCATGTTGTCGATTTTTGGCAGGGTCCGACCAAATATTTTCCTGGCATCCTTTCGATTCCAGTCATTGGGCACCAACAAAACACGCAGATCGCTCGGGTCAACGATTCCCCAGTTATCCAAGTCCATACACCCTGATCCGCCACAGTAGACTTGAAACACTATAGCCGGGTTACCCCGCCCATCCTTTACGCAGACGCCACCGACAAAATCGACATTGCCGTCATAGCGGAGAACCGACTGCCGACCATCCCGGCTGATGATCACGTCAACCGACACATAATCTGCGATCTGATGTCGTTTCTCGTATTTGAATCGGACGTCCGCTCCGCCGCAGGAAAAGACGTCGTCAGCATAGGCTGCGGCTGAGTTCACCGCCAGAAGACATGCCAAAATTAACAGACGCCACATTGTTTACTCACCAAATTTTTGAATGCCGCAATATACATACCAAAAGATGCAAATAAAATCAACGCCTCCGTATTTTTGTCGATATGGAATTCCCCATTTTGACACTTCAGTTTGCAAAAGGAGTAACTAAAATTGCCAACAAACCTCAGCGACAGTCAAATCAAGACAGCACAAAACATTGCCCAATATGGACAAGACCACGGCTTCTCCAAAGTCCAGATCGACACGGCCCTTAAAACCGCCTTCATCGAATCAAGCCTGGGAGTAAATCGATCTAACGGCATCAAGGGAAACACCGCCACTGGCCTATATGGGTATACTGATAATACTTGGAAAAGCAGCGGAAACGGTGGGGATAAGAACAATGACAACGATCAAATTCAGGCATTCTACAATGACATGAAGAAGCGGACTGACGATTATAACAACCTGCCGGAATCAACCAGAAAGACTCTCTCCCTAGATCAATACCTTTACATGATGCACCATGACGGGCCTCACTCGAAAAACTACACAGACAGCTCCACAGGCAAACAAACGTGGGACAAAAAACAGTTTACGCCACCCCCTTCGGTTTACCCGCCCGCTCCACCCAAAACTGAAACGCCGCCTCAATCTCCATCGCCTGACGATGCCCCCCCCAGTTCGCCGCCAAAGACATCCGATTCCGACGACGGGACCGATCCGCAAACGGCGGATGGCAGCGGAGACCAGACTCAAACTCAACAGCAGCAGCAAACCGCCGCCGCGTCCTCGACGGACGACACCGGAGACGACACGGCATATCCCCCGGTCGACGATTCCACCGCTCGGCAGTTGGCTAATGTTGCCGATCTGCCGCCTGAAGGCACGCCTATCAGTCAGGCCTTCGCCGATATCACCGGCGACGACTCGCCGATCCAGTTCGCCGCCATGGGCACAGCCTTAAGCCAGATGAGCGGCGATCCGCCAACCCCGACGCTGTTGGGCGGCGATAACCCAGGGGCCTTGGCTTAAAACCCAAGGCCCTTTTTCTTTAACCAAACGTAATAAGGACAAACGACATGAAAACCAACGTGACCAAGCATCCGGTCTTTTCCGCCCTAAAAAAACGGCATGAGTCCGTTACACGGGATTGGGCCGAACAGGCCCGCGGCGACAAGGAATATGGCGGCAAGGATTTCGAGACCAATCTCCGCCGCGCCAAATCGGTCATCGACCGCTTCGGCAACCAGACGCTTAAACAGCGCCTGAACGAAAGCGGCATGGGCAACGATCCGGAATTGCTGCGCTTCGTCGTCAAAATCGCCAAGGAACTGGAAAGAACGCAGAGAAGCGGCAAAACCGATCCCAAGGATTGGGGCAAGGTGTTCTACCCCAATTTCCCTAACCCCTGAAAGATCGCGGATTTCCTTACTGCGCAACGCCGCCCCTCTAACAGGCTGGCGACGTTGCGCTTTTTACTCTTCGGTTTCCGCTTCGGTTTCCTTGGCCGGTTCACCCTCGGCCACCGCGCCCCGGCGCAACCGGTTCTCGCCCAGATACAGCAGGATCGGCGCGGCGATGAAGATCGACGACGAGGTCGCCAGCACCACCCCGAACAGCAGGGTCCAGGCGAATTCGCGCAACGATTCGCCACCGAACAGCGCCAGCGGCAAGGTCGCCAGGAACACCGCCAGCGAGGTGCCGGTGGTCCGCGACAGCGTCTCGTTGATGCTGCGGTCGATCAGCTCCCGAAGCGGCATCTTGCGCCACTTGCGCAAGTTTTCGCGCACCCGGTCGTAAACCACCACCTTGTCGTTGATGGAATAACCCATGATGGTCAGGATCGCCGCGATGGCGGTCAGGTTGAACTGCATGCCGGTGATGGCGAAAAAGCCCACCGTCTTGGTCACGTCCAGCAGCAGCGTCACCACCGCGCCGACGCCGAACTGCCATTCGAACCGGAACCAGATGTAGGCCAGCATGGCCAGAATCGCCAGCCCCAACGCCAGCATGCCGTTCTGGAACAATTCCCGACTGACCGAGGCCCCCACGGATTCAACTCGTTTCACCGCGATGCCGGTGAAATCCTTGGCCAGCGCATCTTCCACCTTCTTAACCGATTGGGCCTGCACGCCTTCCGCGCCGGCTTGGCGCTCGAAGCGAATCAGCACCTCGTTGGGCGAGCCGAATTGCTGCAATTGAATCTGCCCCAACCCCAGCTTGCCCAAGCCGTCGCGCAACGCCCCGAAATCGGCGGCCTGTTCGGTACGGATTTCCATGACGGTGCCGCCCGCGAAATCCACCCCGTAATTCAAACCGGGAGTGAAATACAGGATGACCGAACTGACGCTAAGGATCACCGAGACGATCAAACCGATATTGCGCCCATTCATGAAGGCGATCTTGGTGCCCTCGGGCACCATGCGGAAACGCTCGGGGAACGGCAGCGTCGACGGACGGGTCCGGCGATACCACGCCGCCGTCATCCAGCGCGCCACCACCGTGGCGGTGAACAGCGACGCCAGAATCCCCAGGCTGATGGTGACGGCGAAGCCCTTGACCGTTCCGGTTCCCACCGAATAAAGCAGCACCATCTTGATCAGGGTGGTGAGATTGCTGTCCAGAATGGTCGAAAACGCCCGTTTGCATCCGGCGGTGATGGCCGCCGCCGGAGAATTGCCCAGACGGGATTCCTCGCGGATGCGTTCGTTGATCAGAATGTTGGCGTCGACCGCCATACCCAGCATCAGCAAGATACCGGCGATGCCGGGCAGGGTCAGCGTCGCGCCCAGGATCGACAAGGCGGCGATGGTCAGGAACAGGTTGAACAGCAAGGCGATGTTGGCGAACACGCCGAACAAGCCGTAAGTCAGGGTCATGTAGCCGACCACCAACGCGACGCCAACCACCACCGAAATCAGACCGGCGCGGATGGCGTCGGCGCCCAGATCGGGTCCGACGGTGCGTTCCTCGATCACGGTCAACGGCGCGGGCAGCGCGCCCGCCCGCAACAGCACGGCCAATTCGTTGGCGCTTTGCACGCTGAAATGGCCGCTGATCTGGCCTTGGCCGCCGGTGATGGGTTCCTGGATAACCGGCGAGCTGATCACCTTGCCGTCCAGAACGATGGCGAAGGGTTTGCTTACGTTGGCGCGGGTAATGTCGGCGAAGCGCTTGGCTCCCACCGAATCGAACGTAAAATGCACCACCCATTGGCCGGTACGGGAATCGTTGCCCGCCGAAGCGTCGCGCAAATGACTGCCGTCCAGCTCGACCTTGATGTTGACCCGCATGGTTTGTCCCGCGCGCTCGGCCGAAGGCAGCGCCTTGGTTCCTGCCAAATCGTTGGGATCGGAGGGCATCAAATGAAAGGTCATCTTGGCGGTTTGGCCCAGCAGCCTTTTGACCCGCTCGGGATCGTCGATGCCCGGCAGTTCCACCAAAATCCGATCCGCGCCCTGACGGGCGATCACCGGTTCGTTGACGCCGGTCTCGTCGATGCGGCGGCGGACGATCTCGATGGATTGTTCGATGGCCTTGTCCTGGGCGGACCTGATCGCCTTTTCGCCCAGACTTAGCCGGAAATGGTCGGTATCGTGATCCAAGGCGAAGGTTTCGTTGGCGTTGCCCAACAGCGGCGCCACCGCGCTTCGGGCCGCCTCGGTCTGGCTGGGATCGGTCAGAATGAACGACACGCTTCTGCCTCCGACGCCCAGTTCCTTGTAGCCGATGTGATCCGAGCGCAACGCGCCCCTGACCGCGTCGATAGCGCTGTCCAGACGTTCCTTGACCAAGGCCTCGCCATCCACCTGCAACAGCAAATAGGCCCCGCCCTGCAAATCCAATCCCAAATGGAACCGCGGCAGGGGAACCCAATCGGGAACGGCGCCGGGCTTGACCAGATTGGGAAGGCTGAACACGACCCCAATGGCGCAGACCAGCCAGATGATCGTGGTTTTAAGTTTGGTGAAATGAAGCATGGACTAGGGCCTGTCGCCGCAGTTTTTAGAAGACTGCTTTGTATTGTCCGCGAAGGGGGCCGTCAAGGTTATAGAACACCCGGCCCTGCAATTGATCACAGGCTCTTGCATTTCTTTTTTTGGGGCTGTACTGTCCGCCCTCTCCTTGAGGGAGCCGGCGTAGCTCAGTTGGTAGAGCAGGGCTTTCGTAAAGCCAAGGTCGGGAGTTCGAGTCTCTCCGCCGGCACCATATTTCCCCTTATATATCATATACTTAGCAAGAAAATAGGGTCTGCCCCAAA
>Ga0316224_1001868_pt1 | contig 21121 bp, 18 predicted proteins | sample TBH18013metaG_FD_206254 | JGI IMG/M metagenome (GOLD analysis project Ga0316224, IMG submission 206254) | Freshwater microbial communities from Trout Bog Lake, Wisconsin, USA - TBH18013 | ecosystem: Environmental > Aquatic > Freshwater > Lake > Hypolimnion/Profundal zone | place: USA: Wisconsin... | reverse complement strand
CATCAGGAGTGATTTTGTATTGTAAGGCGTTACTTGTTCTGTAGTATAAACGGAAACGACCTTGTGGAATGTTAGAGAAACTTCCGTCACCAAATACTAGATCAATTTGATCACCTGCTCGGCTATTCACTTGATAGATGTTTAGATTAGTACTTTGATTGTAGATAACGTTGGTGTTGGCCACTGCTGGCACTTGTTGCCATAGAGTATTCAAACTACCATCATTATTAACACTATATAACCAAACGTCTGTGTTGTTAATATTGTTTGTGTTAATACTATAAACGCGATTTGGCACACTTTCGTCAAAGGTAAAATCTTGACTTTGTAAGCTACCTTGAACAAAATATACAAAGAATCCTGTGTTAGCACTTCCATTACCTAGACCGTCATTTTCATAGATAATATTAAACGGAGCACTTGGGTACGGATTAACTTCATAGATATATGATTTACCTGAACTAGTACCACTGACTGCTTCAAAGGTCATGTTGCTACCGGCAACTGGTTCTGAGAACGTAAATGTTGGTAAAATATTAGGTACTAGATTAATTTGGTATTCGTCATAGGTGATGCCGTTGATTACTTGACTGTTACTAGGATTGCCAATAACCTGACCATTCTTCAGACTATTGTTAATAATTAATGTAAATTGTTCTAACCAATTTGTATTGCCCGCGTCAGCCCAGTTAACAACTAGTCCACTTAGATTAATACCGTTACTATCATAGATAGTATCGCTGGTACTAACGCTGTTAAATTTTAAGAAACCACGACTATTAATATTGCGTTTTGGATTGTAGCTAACTAGACGTGCTAGTTTAAGAATACTGTCACGACGTTGTGCTGTGTCAATAAAATTTTCACGTGCGTTCAAATCACCTCGGAAGGCCAATGATTGACCCATAAAGGCAATCATGTCAATTAGGGCAATAAATTCACTAGATTCAATAAAGTCATTGTAGTCTTCAGGATAATAAATCTGAAGATAACTGATCATTGTAGCACGTAGAGTTTCGAAGTCATAGCTTTGAAAATCTGCGTTACGGAAAGTTTGATAGAGCTTAGTCCAATCTTCTGCGACTAATAAACTCGTTTGTCTTGTCGTGTTTGCCATGCTTTGTTCCTGTTATGTAGTATTTATCAGGAATAAAATGTACGTAGTTTATTACGCGGCTGTTAGAGTGTTAGTTTGATTATTAAAATTAACCAGCATTACGCTAGTTTGATTAGTAAGAACATACTTTAATTGTAGTTCAATTTGAATACCTTGATCAAATTCTGTGATGACAATATTTTCAAAACTCACGCGAGGATCGTAGGTAGCAATTGCTTGTATATCTTGTGATATAACTGCTTTTAATTCTTCAGTAAATGGCTCGTGAAGTACATTCCATATGATTGTGCCAAAGTTAGGATTCATTAACTTTTCACCTTTACGAATATTAAAGTGGTTTAAGATATCCTGTTTGATCAGATCAAAGTCAGTTAATCGAAAATTTCTCGATCCTGCTAGTGTACTAAATCCTTTGTAGATGTTTGCCATATACGTATTTAGCCTTGGTCTACTGTGGTCATTTGTGGTGCTAGCACTGCTACTGCATACTGACCTTTGTTAAAATATGTTGCTCCTGTTGTGCCATAAGCATCGGCTGAATTTTGTCCGTTGCGATATTGTTTAGCACCGCCAGGACCTAGTAAGTGCGCAACTGCTAACATACCAGCAACACCGGCTGGATCTAAATCTGTAGTAATTGCTCCTATCTTAACCATGCTGGTATAGTTACGTTTAGTATAAGCACACATTGCCGATTCTTGTTCGGGTCCATTGTTTAACCAATCTTGTACACTGTTTAATCCGTTTTTGCCTACCCAATTGTTAGGGTTTTGTAATTGAGCATTAGATTTACATGAACTTTTAACATAACCGCCATCTACTAACGCACCATAACCAAACTGATATTTGCCTACAAAGCCAATCGAGTTTGTGGTATTGTAGTTGCCGCCACTTTCGCTCCTACCAATGGTAGCAAAATAAGCAGTTAACTGGTCGCTGGTTAAATTACCAATTGAACAATCACACTTAGGTTGATTACGTAAATCTTGTACTGTGGCTGGATTTTTAATACCTGTTGATTGTGCGTTTTTAGTAGCATCGACCGAACCTGAGTAGGTACTTGGTTGTATACCTGTACTAATCGGAGCTGAAAATACCTGTCCTTGTCCTCTATTAAATGGTTCGTGTGTAGGAGCCACTGTTACTATTGTACTTAATACACCCGGGTTTGAAGTCCAGGTAGTTCCAGATTGTGTAGTGTCAGATAGACTATTAAGCACTAATTTTTTATTATATTTTAAACTTACAGCGCCACCACTGTCAGTTTGGGTTCCGGCGCCAGAATCTATTACACCCTTGCCTCCGGCTTTAATCGAAAATGTACTAGCACTGTCAACATTAAATTCAACCGCTTTGATTGCCGCTACACCAGTAGCTTCTAATGTCAAGGCTGTTTGTTGTAACAGTGAGTTTGAACTGTTTAACGTAAAATTACCTGTGTTGATATTTAAATTTTGGCTATTGATGTTTAGATCAGAGTCGCTGTGTAGATTTATTGCGCCTTCTGAACGAACATTAAATCCACCCTTGGCATAAAAATTCATTACACCATCAGCAGAAAATTCTATCCAGGTATCACCGTCAGCATTGGCAATGTAAATGATGTCTTCTGAGTCATTCATTAACAGTTGGTGGCCGGTAGCAGTGCGTAAACGTATTAATTGGTCTACACCTACATCTGATCCATCATCCATGACAAATGTGTGTCCACCTTTGCGTGCTTTAACAGTTAGATACTTAGGGTCAATGGCACCGCTTTGAAGTCCGTTTAAATATGCTTGTTTAGTTTCTTCGGTATCTGCCGGATCATTAACTGGGCGGCCAGGCGTACTGATACCAAATACATGGCTAGGACTTTCTCGTTGGCTAGAACTACTAATGGCTCCTCTGATAGGATCCTTTTCTAAACCTTGTGTTCTTAAAATATTATATTGATACTCATGTATAGGTTTTAAACTATTGTAAAATGTCTGTGAAGTAAAGTCAGCAGTATTTTCGTTAAATTCTACAACCGGAACAATATCACCTTTAGAATAACCAGACGGAGTTGCAGCAGAAGTAGTATCTACCTCTGATGATCCAGCTAATCCAGGAATCATATAATGACTTAGATTATCATTAATACATGCTAGCCAATAACCACGTAATGGATCACCCGCCACAAATAGCACTATGACCTGTACACCTATGTCGGGCGGAACCATCCACATGCCATATGTATGCTCCACTGTTGAGAATGTATTAGTAGATGGATCAGGGTCTGTTGATTTTTGTTTTTGTGTAGTGTGCCCTGAGAATGGACTAGCATAACTTACTGTGCGCCAGTTTTTACTGTCGTCCTCAATACCACCTAGATCAGGGATCCATACTTGAAGTCTACCTGATCGACTCGGATCTAGATTGTTTTTAACTATGCCTATATAAGGAAACGGATCCACACGAGTATTAGGGGCTTCTTCTCTACGTAGATTTTTGGCTACTTTTTTACCTATTCTATTATCGATTGCCATTGTTTATTTCCTATTCTTGTGGTTGATTTTGTGCTGTGATATCTGCTGTCGGAGCAGTAGCATTAACTTCTGCCAGGTCTGCTGCATTTGGGTCAGTTTGTGCTGGCGGCTCAACCGCTTGTGCCTGAGCTATTGGTTGATCTTGTCCTGTAGTAGTATCACCTGTATCTGTGGCATTAGCGGTATCAGTTGAAGCATTGCCGCCTGACACTAATATAGTTGGAATAGGTGCCGGTGGTGATATTCCAGGATTTGTTTGTACTGTCAATGGTTTTCTATTATCAGAATTTGTATTCTGTTGTCCGTTAACATAGTCAAATGCCTGCTGCCTTGGACAACGTATTAGCTCTAATTCTTGTTCAAATTTACCTTGAGCAAAAGAACTCTTAACTGTCAATACCTGATATAATCCAGAAAAAATACTATGGGTATATTTGCTATCGAACTTCATCAATCCTGTACTTTCATCGATATCAGTCGGAGTTCTAAATAATACCTGTACGTATAAGCAACCGTCATCCATGACTAAACTACCATTGTTAATTAGTCTAGTATCACCTGTGGGTTTAGTTGGAGCTGCATTAGTGTTATTAGTAGTTCTATAAAATACATCATCTTGTTTAATATAGTCAGGGTCACCAATAATTTTTAATTTTAAATTTAACATATCGGCCTGACTATTGGTCATCAGACTATCTACTAGATCAAGGCTAGCTACTTCTTTAGCTGTAGTTGCGCCGCCGGTGGCTGTCGCTTGTGAATTTTGTACAATATTCTTTTTAACTGTTGGAGTTACAGCATTAGCCTGCTGAACTATTGTATTGTCACTGCCGCTGTAACTAGGACTATTATCAGTCTGATCTTGAACTATACTAGAATCTCCGGTATTAGTTAAAGACGATAGACTATCTCTATATGCTGTAACCTGTGTATAGTATAAAGCATTGAAAATTATATCAAAATCTAATACATCATCATTTTGACCTGTGTAGATATAATTGTAGGCTTTCACTGGGTATATCTGTACTCCTTGAGGGCCAACATCACTACGAATATTGTAAATTTTATAAGGTTTAATTGAATATGTTATCTCTCTAGCCCACACTTTTTTAACATTGTCGAATCCTGTTAGTATAACCGATGGGACAATTTTAAACCAATTGAGAGGCTGATCTTTATATTGTTCTTTTTGAGACGCATAGTCTGGGTCTTCCGGAACAATTAATTGTTTCTGTACATAATCACTACTTCTAATAATATGTTCTAGTAATTTTTCAATGGTTGTACCGGATTGGACTTGAAAAATTACTTTACTATTATCATATACTCCTTGATTGCTTCCTGGAACTACAGCTCGGCGCATCTGAATTTGATCATCAGTGTTATTTGTATCTTTCATTGGTACTGCTTTAGGATCAACACTTTTGGGTTTAGTAAAGCCAGATCCTGCTATAATAGGATCTATATCAAATTTGTAAACATCAGCAGTATCTTGTTTTCCGGCATTTTTTAACGCTGAGTTCCAAGCATTAATAGCAGAACCGTATGATTTTACTTGAGTAAACGTTGGAGGTGGCGGAGTTGTATTAGTTGGGTTAGTTGCTCCTGCACTAGTGTTCGCAGAATTTGTTGGAGTTGTTTGCGACTGAGGAGTTTCTCTTTGTACTGCCGAATTTGCTTGTTCCGTGGTCTGAGCATCTTCTGTTGATGTAAAAAAGTCACCCACAGTAGACCCAACTACTTCAAAGTTTGCTGGAGTAGATATTGATGACGAATCATAAGCTGAATGATTAAATGGCACAGCTTGTATACTGTATTCTGCTCCTCTATTGGAAACCTTTATATCCATCTTAATTAATTTAATAGGGATTCGTTTACGCAACGACTCAATTGAGCCTACTATGTTACCTGCGTTGTCTATAGCAAAAAAGTCAATTTGTAATAGATAAGGCATATCTAAATAATTGCCAGATTTAATAGCATCCGCATACTGTAACATACGTTCAACTAAAGTAAATCCATAGGGCTCTATTAGAGTAAATGATAATTCTATAGCATTAGTATTTCTTGAATTATCATTTGGTCCAATAATTGTAGTCATATCTAGATTATCGAAGTAAAAATCGTCGGTAAAGAATTCGTTTCTTGGAAAATCTGAACCATATCTACCTGCGCTAGCTACTAATACATTAGCTGGTGTATATGTTTGATTTTGAACTACATTGTTATATTGTGTATCTGTAAGACCGTGCCAACTTAACCCATAGGTATACGAAGGATAATTATGTAATCTGTTGGTTATAGGAGCAGTCCCAGCACTAGTTATGGCATCCGGGCTAGATGAAGTAGTATTAGCCGCATACGGGCTTCCACCAATTGTCCCTGTGGCGGCTATTTGACTAGCCGACATCTTACTAAAATCATAATATTTGGCATTCGGGCCAAATGCGGATTCACTGGTCGCAGGACCCGTAGGAGTATCTGTTGGATTTTGATTACTGTCAGCTGTTGGATTATTTAAATTTGTTTGCTCTGATTTGCTTAATGTTTCACCTGGTATAGATGCTGACCCTGGTGAAGGAGATGTAGTAGTTGTTGCGTCAGGCGCCTGCGGTGCTGGAATAACTGCTAATTGTTGTTCAGCTGTCCCAGCTGTGATTGCGACCTGATTATCTTGTTGATCAGCCATTGATTAAATTCCCAGTGCTGATGTTAGATTTTGTTTTTTAGGTACGTAGATAATTACACCCGGAATAAAATCAAATACTGGATCTTGAAGTACATTAGGATTACGCACCGAAAACACCCACCATAATCCCGCATCTCCGTACAAGTCAAACGCTAGTAAGTCGGGACGATTTTTATAGATGGCATCAATTTGATATTGTACATCTGAAGGATCAATAGGTATGCTAGGAATATTAGCAACGTCTAAAAAGAAACTATAGATATCAGTGTTAACATACGGACTAGTTTTGCTATATGAAACAGCCATTAGATAAATCCTCCGTAGCTACCGTCTTTGGCTCCTAATAATCCGCCACTAGCAAATTTACTTAAATCAAATCGATTGTGTAGGTTATTTCTACTGTAGACTGGACGTAAGGTTACACTAATTGTGCTAGCAGTAGGAACTCTGGTTGTAGTAGTAATGCTACTATAACTAGTTTTAGTTGCGGCTGCGGCAGCATTATTCTGTGCTAACTTGGCGGCTGCTGATTCGTTTCCTGTTTCTCCTGCTAAGTTCCAATTTGGAGCATTTTGATTTAGATTTGATAATCCACCGCCTTGACCGATTGGATTAACATCTGTAGCTATCGCTGGAGATGATGTGCTGGTTAAGGTTGTGCTAGTTATAGGTACTTGAATATAATCTACTTCATTAGGCATAGTATGACTGAAGCTAGTTACTACACATGGTACATGAGGTAAGTAGTGACTGCCGTAGCCATCTAAGAATACAATCGGTGGAGGATTGCCTACGTTAGCACCCTGTCCAAAAAACATTTTAGTCACAGATCTAAAAAAGTAAATTGCAGCCATTAAATATTGTCCATCTGCTGCTGATTGTACGGTGAATTCTCCAGTAACTGTGATGTCTGCCACTTCTGAGTTATTATAAAAGTGCGCGGGATAATTACTATGTGTAAGGGCAGTTGATGAATAATTAGCAGTATGCGTTAAATTTACTGTTGGTGTGAATGGCCAAATAACTCCATTAGTTCCTTTAAGCGGATATAATAAACTGCTAGCTAGTATAGTAGGGTCATTATAAAACACTGGACAATTTGGGCTTAGACTAACGCGAACACGCCAATCGTCTTCTGATGCTGCTGATGCTCCTCCTTGTGTGCTGGCATTTTGATAGCCTATTTGCGGAGTTGCTGTTGGACTACTAGTTGCGCCGCCAGGAATAAGTCCAGCGATAGCTAATCGACTAGTAGACGGATTTAATAAGTCGTAAGGAGTATTTGATCCACCACCAAATGCTGATGGTAGATTTAATCCGCTAGTTTGACCTAAAAATCCAGATAAATTAAGTGCCATATTATATAATGCCTCTTGCTTTACTATATTTATTGACATTATAATAGTAGTATATTAAAAGGAATCCTCTAAACCATGAGAAAGGTGAATTACCTAAACAATAAAGATATATTAAAAGAAATTCATAAAAGTAAGTCAACATTTTGTAGTTTTGTTGACCCTAGTAACAAAGACTATGATATGATTGTGTCTGGTGTTGACAAAATTACCAAAAAGCACATAGAAGAAGCACGTAAAGCCCGTATAGAGAGACTAGCAAAAGAATTACAAGAAATAGATTTATTAAACGGTATAAAAAAGAAATTAGACGAATATTCAACTCCTTTAAAAGATACTCCAAGTACAGATGTAGTATTCCGCGTTATGACCTGGGAACATATACCCATCGACGAAGCAAAGCAAAAGAAAGCAGATGCTAAGGCACAAGAAGAATATGATGCTGATGAAGACAACTTTGAAACCGAATATGACGAACCAGTAGTGATTAAAGGTGCTACAAAATATACTAAAGTTAATTTTCCACCATTTCAACATTATAAAGTAGACGAAGAAGGTCATGCGTATCTGGTCGGCAAAAGTCATTGGAAAGGTGGCTTAGAAAAAGGCAAGTTCAGCAAAGACCATGGCGCAATGACTCCTAAACTAGCACACATGTTTATTAAGTTATGCGAACGCTATGCTACTAGGTCAAACTGGCGTGGTTATACATATAACGACGAAATGCGCAGTCAAGCACTATTACAACTAAGTCAAATTGGTCTACAGTTCGACGAAGCCAAATCACAAAATCCATTCGCATATTATACAGCGGCTATTACAAATAGTTTTACTCGTGTATTAAACATTGAAAAACGTAATCAAAATATTCGCGATGATATCTTAGAAATGAACAATTACAATCCTAGCTACACACGTCAGGGAGAATGGGGTGGTGGTGGTTGGGGTGCTGATGAATAATTGGTAAACCTCGCATAGACCTGCGGGGTTTATTTCACGTATACTAATTTATATGGCTAACTTATTTAAAAAAGCAGCAGTGCTCACTGACATTCATTTCGGTTTAAAAAGCAATAGTCAAACTCACAATGACGATTGTTTAAACTTTGTTAAATGGTTTATCTCTAAAGCCAAGGAAGAAGGATGTGAAACTTGCTTCTTTTTAGGCGATTGGCACAATAATCGTGCGGCGATTAATATTGTCACACTTAACTATAGTTTACAAGCCCTGGAGTTATTAAATGCCGCTTTTGATATTGTATACTTTATCCCTGGCAATCACGATCTCTACTATAGAGACAAGCGTGACGTACAAAGCGTGGAATGGGCCAAGCACTTACCCAACGTTAAAATTGTTAATGACTGGTTTTCAGACAGTGACGTTGTCATTGCTCCTTGGCTCGTTGGTGACGATCATAAGCGGATACCTAAATTAAAGGGCAAATACGTATTTGGGCATTTTGAATTACCACATTTCTTTATGAATGCCATGGTACAGATGCCAGAACACGGCGAACTACGAGGCGAGCATTTTGGCCACATAGATCACGTGTTTACCGGCCATTTCCACAAACGTCAATCAACTAAAAATATTACCTATATTGGTAATTGTTTCCCACACAACTATGCCGATGCCGGCGACGATGATCGGGGTATGATGATCTTGGATTGGGGTAAGGCTCCTGAATTTCATGCGTGGCCTGATCAACCTAAGTATCGTGTGTACAATCTAAGTGATATTCTACGCATTCCAGAAAATTTATTATTAAAAGATATGCACTGCCGTGTTAATATTGACGTTGACATTACCTATGAAGAAGCTACTTTTATTAAAGAAACGTTTGTGGGTACTTATAATTTACGAGAGCTTACATTAATACCTGCTAAGAACATGGATATCGGCCAGGACATTCAACTAGGTAATGTACAGTTTGAAAGTATTGATACTATCGTTACAAATAATCTAACAAACATTAACAGTGATCACTACGATCCTAACTTACTTCTAGATATCTATAGACATCTATGATCTATGCTTGCGGATGCAGTTTTACATATGGCGATGAGCTTAAAAACCCACAACACTCTGCTTGGCCGATTTTATTAGGAAACAAATTAAAACAGTCTGTATTTAATGATGCTGTAAGAGGTGGAACGAATCAAAGAACTGTTTACCAGACAATTAAAAATCTTAAAGATGATTATAATTTATATTTGATTGCTTGGACTACATATACAAGATTTACATTTTACAAAAACGACAACAACTTTGAAATAAATTTTAACCCAATGTTAGAGCATACGCTTTACGGCAAGGAAAAGTTTTACGCCGACTGGGGCAAAACACTCTATTCAGTGTGGTACAATGAATTATTTGCTTTTAAACTTTGGCTACAACAAATTATACAATTACAAAATTTATTAAAATCAAAAAATTATCTAATGATTAATACTATGGATAATCAATTAGTTCGCTGGCTATCAAACAAAGATAATTTTATCGAATCTGTTAAGGAATTAATTAATTTTGATTCAATGAATGATAAACAAATTTTTGACGAATACAACGAAATACAATATTATATAAGTTTAATTGATATTTCTAAATTTTATAAATGGAATAACTTTTATATAACACAACTTTGTTCAGACTTCAAATGTGGTCCAGGAGGCCACATTTTAGAAGAAGGACATCATCATTTAGCGGATTTAATTTATACTCATGTTCAGAATTAAACATCTCACAGTAAAAAACTTTATGAGCGTAGGTAATGCTACGCAAGCAGTTGACTTTGATCGCAAAGATTTAACTTTAGTGCTAGGTGAAAATATTGACCTAGGTGGTGACGACAGTGGCGCACGTAATGGTACAGGTAAAACTACTATTATCAATGCTTTGAGCTATGCTTTGTATGGTAATGCTTTAACTAATATTCGCAAGGATAATTTAATCAATAAGACTAACGCTAAGAACATGTTAGTTACTATTGAGTTTGAAGTAAATGGAGTCGACTATAAGATTGAGCGCGGTCGTAAGCATAATGTAATGAAGTTTTATATCGGAGATATCGAACAGGAAGCCAAAGACGATAACAGTCAAGGCGACAGTCGAGAAACGCAAGCAGAAATTGAACGTATGTTGGGCATGAGCCATGACATGTTTAAGCACATTGTGGCTTTAAATACCTACACAGAACCGTTTTTAAGTCTTAAAGCTAACGAACAACGTACTATTATTGAGCAATTGCTTGGTATTACTCTATTAAGTGAAAAAGCAGAAGCACTTAAAGAACAGAGTAAGGCAACAAAAGATGCTATCACTCAAGAAGAGTTTAATATCAAAGCTATCACAGATGCTAACAAACGTATCGAAGAACAGATTGTTAGTTTAGAACGTAGACAAACAATGTGGCAGACTAAACACACAGAAGATATTATTAAATTAGAAGCCGCTATCGAAGAATTATCTCACATCGACATTGACGCTGAAATTGCTGCTCACAAAAAACTCACAGCATATAATCAAAAGCGTAGAGATCTAGCCGATCTTAACACAGCTTTACAACGTGCTAGCGGTGATATGGATCGCGAGCAAAAAACTATTAACAAATTAGACAAAGAAATTGCTGACTTAAACAACCACAAATGTTATGCTTGTGGTCAAGACTTACATGATAGCAAGCATGAAGAAGTATTAGCAGCTAAACAAGCATCGTTAGAGGAGTCAGCTTTAGCTTATAGCACTGCTGAAAAATTACTATTAGATCTAGGCAATGCTAAATCAGCACTAGGAGAATTAGGTGTGCCACCTAAAGTTTACTATGATAAAGAAGAAGATGCTATCCATCATCGTAGTACTGTAGCTAGCCTACAAACACAATTAGCTAGTAAACAGATAGAAACAGATCCTTATACTGAACAGATTGCCGAAATGCGCACCACAGCACTTGCTGAAATTGATTATACTAATATGAATGATCTAGTACGTATTAAAGAACATCAAGAGTTTTTACACAAACTATTAACTAACAAAGACAGTTACATTCGTAAATGTATTATTGATCAAAACTTAAGTTATTTAAATGCTCGCTTAAGCTATTACTTAGATAAGATTGGCTTACCTCATCAGGTTAAATTCTTAAATGATCTAAGTGTACAAATTGAAGAACTAGGCAGAGAGTTAGACTTCGATAATTTAAGCCGTGGAGAACGCAATAGACTTATCCTTAGCTTGTCATGGGCGTTCCGTGATGTATGGGAAAGTTTGTATCAACCGATTAACTTATTGTTTATTGATGAGCTTGTTGATTCAGGTATGGATACTTCAGGTGTAGAAAATGCGCTGGCTATCCTTAAGAAAATGACACGTGAAAGTAATAAAAGCGTGTGGTTAGTATCACACAAAGATGAATTAGCCAGTCGTGTAAATAATATTTTAACCGTAGTAAAAGAAAATGGTTTTACAACATACAATACGGATGTAGACGTTGTTTAACTATAATCTAATAGACGAATATCAAATCGAAATAACAAGTCTGTGTAATGCTGCTTGTCCACAATGCCCTCGTAATAACTTAGGAGAGGGCATAAATCCTTATATGCCATTGACCTCTATTAGTAGAGAAGCATTAGATCGCGCATTCCCTACAGAGTTAGTACAGCGTATACGACAGGTGTTTTTCTGTGGCAGCTACGGTGATCCGATAGCACACGCAGATTTTTTAGATATCCTTAAAGATTTTCGTAAGAAAAGTCCAACTGTATGGTTGTATATACATACCAACGGCGGGATTAGAAACCCAGACTGGTGGGCCGAGCTAGCACAGATATTAAACGGATATGGTAAGATAGATTTTGGCATAGATGGATTAGCCGACACTAATCATATCTATAGAAAAAATGTTAATTGGAATAAACTAATGCCTAATGTACAGGCATTTATTCGTGCTGGTGGAAAAGCACAGTGGAACTATATTGTGTTTGCGCACAATGAACATCAAGTTGAAGAAGCAAGACAGTTAAGTCAAGACATGGGATTTGAGTCATTTTTACCTAGAGCAACAGGAAGATTCTTCAATCACAGCACAGTCGAAGAGATGTCTAATTGGCCAAGCAAAGACTATACTCTACATCCGCCAAAAAAGATAGACTTCCGTAACAGGTCAATGTTAAACTTAATTAACCTTAAGCACGAATATCCTAATATAAAGGATTACTTCAGTACCACAGAAATTAAATGTGATGCCTTACTAGGCAAAAAGGTTATTATTAGTGCAGAAGGGTTAGTATTACCCTGTAACTTTTTTACACACAATCTATACGACGCACGTTTCCGTGATGGTAGTTTACCGGGAGCAAATAGTTTAAGTTTTGTAGATGGTAAAAATCAAGTTGAAACTATCGTAGATTACTATGGTAAAGAAAACTTAAACATTAATAATCACTCGCTAGAAGAAATATTTGCTAACGGGTTCTGGCAACACGTCGTTGATAGTTGGAATAAAAGTTTAGATGAAGGCAGAATATTTGAATGTGCTATGACCTGCGGCACAAAATTAACTAAAGTATGGGATCAAATTAAATGAAAGTATTAGTAACAGGTGGTAATAGAGGATTAGGACAAGAATTAACTTTACAATTCGGTGGTGACAGTATTAGCCGAGTTGATGGGTTTGATATTACTAAGCATGCTAAAGAAATAGCACAGAAAAGTTTAAACTATGATATTTTTATCAATAACGCATTTGATGGTCCACCACAAGAAGAGTGGGCAGACTTTGGCCAAGTTCAAGTATTACTAGAAGTGTACAAAGCCTGGAAAGACACAGGTAAAGAAGGATGGATTTTTAATATAGGTAGCGTAGGGGCAGAACATATTGTTGCTCCAGAACCTAGCTTCGAAACTTATCGCATAGCTAAATCTGCTCTAACACATGCTAGCCGTCAATGTACAATGGCATTTAAAAATGATTTAGTAAAATTTAAGACGACATTAATTACTCCAGATAGATTAGATACAGAGTTAACTAGGTCACGACCATCGTGGACCGGAAACGGCGTAGATTGTGGAGATATAGCTAATTTCATTAAATACGCAACAACTATACAAACTAATTCTGTTGTAGAAGAAATTATTTTGTATGTAAACTTTAGTAGTAAATAACAACACAAAAGGAGAAGTAAAAATGGCAACAAATCATGAACAAATTGTAGCAGCATACGAAACATACTTAGCAGAACATGCTAAGTTTGAAGATAAAGGTGTTAAAGCGGCAGCTACTCGCGCTCGTGGCGCACTTGGTGATTTAGGTAAACTAGCTAAAGCTCGTCGTGCTGAAATCCAAGAGAAGAAAAACGCAATGGCTGCGAAATAAATAGCTTTATGGCTTACGAATATCCCTGGACTTATAATGGTACTATCTTTGATTCCGGGGATATTGGCACTTATTATGGCTTTATATACAGAATAACTAATACAACCAACGGGCACGATTATATTGGCCGCAAATACTTTACTACCATCAAGAAGAGACCACCTCTAAAAGGCAAGAAAAACAAAAGACACGAAGTTATAGAAACAGACTGGAAGACCTACTGGGGATCTAGTCCAAGACTACAAGCAGACGTCGAAACCTTAGGCAAAGATAAGTTTACTCGCGAAATTATTCATTTGTGTAGCAGTCGTGGCGAAACAAACTACCTAGAAGCATATTATCAGTTTAAAGAAGGTGTGCTACTGCGTGAGAACAACTACAATGGCATTATTCAAATCAAACTTGGCAAAAATTCCGTTAAAGATTTAAAGATTTAAAGTAGTAACAGCCCTATTGCAGATTAAGTTCTGTATCCAGAGGAGATGGTGCTCGCGTAATGGCCGCACTTGGAACGTCTAGAGTAGACTAGACACTGGATGGCACCGACGATCAATTAGGCCTAAACGCCAAATGATGTGAGCTCTGAAGAAAAAGCAATACAACTCACGTGACTAGTATAGTTAGCTAACTATGGCTATACAGCACCCGTCAGAAGAAGCTAGAGTAGGGGGTACCGGCTGACCGCCTCCGTGTTATTGATTAACAATCTCTTTTAGTTAGTATGACTGTCAACTCGGATGATGCGACTTATACTTTGCCTCGGATAGGTGAAGTATGACCAAATCTGGATGATAACGTTTAAGAGCAGTACAGTAATTCAAATTAACTAACGTAATTTAGATTAGAAGGAAAAGCGTTGAGCGATAGCGATAACGCAGATGTCAAAGACATCTTTCTTGTATGGAATATATTACGAATTATACGATACAAATGGATTAGTCTAGAATATATGCCACACAAACACTCTTGTATGGAATATAATGACTTTTATTAAAAGAAAGGTAATCCCGATTTCTGAGTAGTATCCATGTGTTTCTTAATCATATCAGCAATAATTTCTCTATCACTGCGATTTAATAACATCCCCTCGTCATAACTCAGAGCACCACGCATGTGCCAACACATTTCAAGTATTTCGCTACGTAGGGCTTTTGTCTCTCTATCAAATTGATCAATTAAATCTGATATCTCTTGAACGCTAAGAGACAAAAGCCTTATTCGAAAAAATTTGCTTGGTCGAATACTAGTCCTGATTGATAAGTCTTTTCACATTCACCACAGGTAAGATCCAATGGCTCTATTCTATTAAATGTGGATAATTTTTCAATTGATGATTTAATAGCAGTATAGGTCTGTCTACTACAGTTATCTAAGAATTCTTTTATTTGAGCAGTGTTATTAACTGTAGCGCCTTCTACTGTGATACTGTCAATGCTGGCGATTAGCATTTCAACATTTAGTCTAGTTATTTTTTCAAAACTTTCATCAAACAAACGTTTCTTTTCTTCATCTGACAAATCACTGCTTACAATATTTTGAATTAGGCGTTGTTCTTCGAACGTAGCAAGGTTTAACTTGTTTACATCTCGATAGCTTTGCGGTTTGAATTTAAATTGTAGATTATCGACAGTTACTGGATAGTTGTAATTGGTCACTGGTTTGATATTGTCTAACATCATAGTTAAATTGATAGTGCTTTCGTTATCGGCTTTACAATGCGGGCAGGTAGTGTCAATGTCCATACCTGAACCGTAACTAGCTAATCGAACAGCGATAAAGATGGCATCTAGATCAACAGCAGGAATAATCCATGGGTCTTTAATTGCTGGACAACAACTATGTATTACATTAGCCATGCCCTCGCCATTCATTAAAGCATCTGGGGTTTTTAATGTCAATTCATCTTTAACTGTCATAGGGTATACAGGTATATCCCCAGTAGCGGATAGTTCAATAGAACCGTTAGGATAAAATTTACCTTGACTGGGCAATTTTAAATAAATTGCAGGTTGTCTAAAATGTTTAGATAAAGGATTTGCTGTAGGATTTTCCACCGGTTTTGATCTCCATAAATAGATGTATATAACTAGTATATTTATCGGGTAAAAAATATGGCACTAAAGATTGATATTCCTGGCGTTGGTGAGATTAATGTCGAAGGAGCAGCTTCTGAGGAAACTCTTGAGAAGTTACTCAAAGCATTAACTGATGCTAACAAGCTACACAAGGAACAACTTAAAGAAGCTAAGACTGCTAATAAAGAAACCAAGGCTGAAAAATCCAGTGGCAAAGGGGTTGGAGCGGACGAAGTTGCTGATGGCTTTAAAAAGATTAGTAAAACAGCCAAAGATGCCGAAGTTAAAACAACAGGTTGGGTGGCTGCTGGCGAAGCATTTGGTAAAAGTCTTAAAAATCTAGGAGTTACTGCGGTAGCTGTGGCTACTAAGTTCATAACTGACTACGATAGCATCGCCAAAGATCCTATCAAAGCAGGTGCTGAACTAATTAACACAGGTATTGATGTAGTTTCTGATTTTGCTACTGGCTTATCTGGTGCTATACCTATTGTAGGTGATTTCTTAGTAGGCATGGAAAAAGCCACTGCGGAACTGTTAAAAGCCGCAAATGCTGCATTTGCTGATCAATTAGAAAAAAATGTCAAAGCACTACAAGACTATAATAAAGTAGGGGTTAGTTTTAGTGGTGGCATGATGCAGATGCAGCAAACAGCGGCTGCTGCTGGATTAGGCATCGAAGACTTTTCTAATGTAGTTGCTAAATCAAAACATGAATTAAATGCCATGGGGCTAGCAGGCGGAGATGCGGCAAATATATTATCTAAAGCCCTTGGATCAGCAGCCAGAGTAACAGGCAAAAGTGGACAAAGTCTGCGCGACGAAATGTTTAAAATGGGATATACCTATGAAGAACAAGGCGAGGTAATGGCCAGTTACATGGCACAGGTAAAATCAACAGGCAAAGACCTAAGAAATCTTGCTCCGGAAGATTTAGCACGCGGCGCAAGAGAATACGCAAAAAATCTAAAAGTTATTTCTGACATCACAGGTCAAGATGCTAAAAAACTAATGGAAAAAGCACGCGAAGAAAGTATGCGTGGTGCATTAATAGACAAATTAAATGCTGACCAAAAAGCGGCATTTGATCAAGTTCATTCATCGATGTCGGTGCTAGGAGATAAAGCGCCACAAGCACAGTTGGCATTAGAGCAATATATTAAATTTGGCAAAGTAATGGATCCAGCTATAGCAACTAATAAAGAAGCTATGGATCTAATTCAAAAATCTGCTCATATAGTTATGAGTGGTAGTAAAAATGCCGCAGTAGAAACGCAAAATGTGCTAGCTGGTGCCGCTACAGCAGCTAGAAAAAATCAAACTTCTGTAGGTAAAATGGCTGATACTGCGGCCTTAGCAACAGATAGCATAAGCGGTGTTGTAAAATCAGCTGGTGAATTTAACAACGCATTGCTAGCATACCAAGGAGCTGCTGATGCTGGAAAGAATTCAGCCAAAGCTGCTGATGATCAAGCAGGGGCACAAGATGATTTATCAAAATCAACTGCCGCTATGTACGATGAAAGCATGAAACAAAAAGTACTAATGGAAAGTAAAATTAATCCATTATTAGGTCATTACGCTAAACTCTTAGAACAAGTCAACGCCGAAACTTTTAAAATGATACAAAAAGCCATTAACTTGTTTAGTGGCCCAACCCCATTGGAGCAGAAAAATTTAGATAAAAATACTAAACAAGCAGTTAGAGATTATGCGAAGGTTATGCAAAAATCTAACGCATCAAATTCTGAAATGGCTGCATCATCACAGGATATATTAGGATTTAATCCAGCATTTGATAAAGGTGGATCAATAAGTTCGGGTACTATCGGAGTAGCAGGCGAAAACGGACCTGAACTTATCTCAGGTCCAGCGAGTGTGTTATCAACTGCTAGTACTGATTCGTTGGTCAAAGCTCTTGATGCTATGCGTGAAATGAAAGGCCAGAGATTCGGGGAAAATGATTTTGATTGGAACGTGTCTATGAGTGAAGGACGTATGGCTAAACTTAAAGACCGCACAAAGGGATTTGAGGGATTTAATCCAGCCCAACTGCAACAAGAGCTTATGAATCGTCCAGAATCAGATCCTATTAAGAAAGTATATAAACAATGGGACGACGAAGAACGTGGTGATTCGGCATCTGAGACCAATGGACATCTAGCTCAACTAGTTAAACTAATGAAAGAAAACGTAACACATACTGCTAAAGTGGCTATGAATACTAATTAATATTACGTAACCTAATGATACCGATAAATATTGTATCTTGAGAGAATAATACATGTCTTGGAAAAAGCATTTTAAAACAGCAAACACTAGCGGAATGATGAGTCCACTAGGTAGCGGAAGCGGTAGTATGGTTAGTCCTGGTTACCAAAGCTACGCAAGTTCATTACCTGAAGTATATATCGGGCACCCAAATCGTACAGAACGCTATAATCAATATGAACAAATGGACATGGACAGCGAAGTAAATGCTGCCCTTGACATTATTGCTGAGTTTAGCACACAAACAAACATTGAAAACGGTACAGGATTTGACTTATTCTTTAAAGAAGATCCAACAGACAACGAAGTTAAGATCCTTAAGGATCAACTACAACAATGGGTTAGCTTAAACGATCTAAACAAACGTTTATTCAAACTATTCCGTAACTGTATCAAATACGGCGATCAAGTATTCCTACGTGATCCAGAAACATTTAAATTGTTCTGGACAGAAATGTTTAAAGTAACTAAAGTTATTGTTAATGAAGCAGAAGGTAAAAAGCCAGAGCAATACATTATCAAAGACCTTAATATTAACTTTCAAAACCTAACTGCTACAGCACTAAGCTCGAGCGATACTTACATTAACCATCCACAAGTTGGCGGTCCTAGTGGTAGTTATGTTCAACCACAGAGTCCATACAGTGGTGGATCACGTTTTAGTCATGCTAAAAATGAAGCAGTTATTGATGCTGAACACGTAGTACACCTAAGCCTAACAGAAGGTCTAGACTTAAACTGGCCATTTGGTAATAGTGTATTAGAAAGTATCTTTAAGATCTTTAAACAAAAAGAACTACTAGAAGATAGTATTATTATCTATCGTATACAACGTGCTCCGGAACGTCGTATCTTTAAGATTGACGTAGGTAACATGCCAACACATATGGCCATGGCCTATGTTGACCGTGTTAAAAACGAAATTCACCAACGTAGAATTCCTACACAAAGCCAAAGTGGACAGAACATGATGGATGCTACATATAATCCATTAAGCACTAACGAAGACTACTTCTTTCCTGTAACAGCAGATGGCCGTGGCAGTACTGTTGAAGTATTCCCAGGCGGTCAAAACTTAGGTGAAATCACTGACTTACGTTATTTTACTAATAAAATGTTCCGTGGTCTACGTATTCCTAGTAGCTACTTGCCTACAGGCACAGATGAAAGCACAGCTACATTCAGTGACGGTAAAGCAACCACAGCATTAATTCAAGAATGGCGATTTAATCAATATTGTATGCGACTACAAAGATTGATTGCTGAAAAATTAGATGCTGAATTTAAAATGTTTATGCGTTGGAGAGGAGTAAACATTGATAACAGTTTGTTTGAACTACGCTTCAATGAGCCGCAAAACTTTAGTAAATATCGCCAAGCTGAGCTTGACCAAACACGTATCAACACATTTACAGCATTAGAACAAATTCCGTACCTAAGCAAACGTTTCTTATTAGAGCGTTACCTAGATCTAAGCGAAGAAGAAATGACACGTAACGATGAGTTATGGACCCAAGAAAACAGTAAACCCGAAGACACAACACCACCAGAAGCTGGCTTACGTTCGGTTAATGTAACTAACGCAGGTATACAACAAGATTTAGAAAACGTAACACCTGAACCTGGTGGTGCTCCAGCACCTGGCGCAGCACCTGGCTCGCCTGACGAAATTGGCAATGCTGCTAGTCAACCTGGCGGCGGAAACGGAGCACCTGGCGGTAGTTTGGGATTATAGGTAAATAATAGTATGAACTTATTTGAAATAATAGAACCTACGCCAACTGGCCACTACGAAGAAGAAGACGATAATACTGTTCTTAAATTGTCTGACCTACGTAAAACTAAATTAACTTTAAAACAGTTAAATCGCCTACGTGTTATGAATGATGTACGTAAATTAGAACACGAACAAAAGTTAGAAAAGGTTCGTACTCAATATGCTCAACCACCAGCAGAAGGTGGAGAAGGCGGAATGTCTGCTTAGTTATCTCTCAAAACGATTCAAAAAATACGCATTTAACCCCAATTTTCCATAAATTTTGTAAATACATTAACATAATACATCTTACCGATGTAAGTTTCGAAACTTATATTATCATTTGAAGGAGTTCACAATGAACAAATACGAACAATTAGTTGAATTCATTATTAACGATGAAAACGACAAAGCTCGCGCATTGTTCCACGCTATTGTAGTGGAAAAATCACGCGACATCTACGAAAGTTTAGTAGAAGAAGAAGATCTAGATGAAACAATCGGCGGCAACGAAGTTGAAGACCTAGTTGACGAAGTTAGCCTAGACGAAGAAGGTATTTCTGAAGAAGAGGAAGAAGACGGCGAATTCGGTGGCGAAGAAGAATTAGGCCATGATGAATTCGGTGGTGAAGAACACGGTGAAGAAGAAATCGAAGATCGCGTGTTAGATCTAGAGTCAGCACTTGACGAACTTAAAGCTGAATTTGATGCTTTAATGGCTGATGAAGCACACGAACCAGAACACCATGACGGTATCACTGATCCAGACTTCGGTGGCGAAGAAGAAGAATTTGGCCATGAAGACGAAATGGAAGGCATGTATGAGTCAAAAGAAGAAGACGAAGACGACGAAGAAGAAGAGTTAGATGAATCTATCGTTCGTGAATACGTTGAAAACGTTGGTACTCCATACCAAGGTGAGTTAGATGGTAAAGAAGGTAAAACAGTTGGTACTGGTAAAAGCTTCAAATCAG
>Ga0316224_1001863_pt1 | contig 21238 bp, 20 predicted proteins | sample TBH18013metaG_FD_206254 | JGI IMG/M metagenome (GOLD analysis project Ga0316224, IMG submission 206254) | Freshwater microbial communities from Trout Bog Lake, Wisconsin, USA - TBH18013 | ecosystem: Environmental > Aquatic > Freshwater > Lake > Hypolimnion/Profundal zone | place: USA: Wisconsin... | reverse complement strand
GATGACGCGTTGGCGGCGCTGCTGGCGCTGAACCATCAGCGGGCGGGGGCGGGGTAAGCGCCCTCACCCCGGCCCTCTCCCAGGGGGAGAGGGAGTCACCTCGTGGGTGATGTCTCTAATTCAGAGAACAGCCTGAAATCACTGGCTTATACCTCAATCCATACAATGCATATGGCGTCAACCGCCATAGGTAAGAAAAGCGAAATCAACGGGACACTGGGTTATTCCAAATCGATGGAATAGTTTTCGATCACCGTGTTGGCCAGCAGGGTCGCGCACATTTTTTCGACTTCGGCGCGGGCCTGGGCCTTGTCCATGTCTTTCATGTCCAATTCGATGACCTTGCCCTGGCGAACGTCCTCGACGCCGCCGAACCCCAACGACACCAGGGAATGCTGGATGGCTTTGCCCTGCGGATCGAGCACGCCGTTTTTCAAAGTGATGTGAACCTTGGCTTTCACGGATATCTCCTTATTCTCTCGTTAGAAATTATGAATCAATGCGAAGAAGTACCCCTGTCGGCGTTGCCGACAAACACCGCGTTTTGGCGTCGAAGACGCCGGAGCGTAAGCCAGAGACTTCTTCGCAACAGATTCCTTATTGCATAATCGTCGGGCCTTGGAAATCGCGCGGTCCGCCTTCGGGAAAAATCCCCAATCGGCGGGCGACCTCCTGATAGGCCTGTTCCACATTGCCCATGTCGCGCCGGAACCGGTCCTTGTCCAACCGGTCGCCGGTTTTTACGTCCCACAGACGGCAATTGTCGGGGCTGATTTCGTCGGCCAGGACGATCTGGAATTCGTCACCGTTATATAACCGCCCGAATTCCAAACGGAAATCCACAAGTTTCAGACCGATGCCGATAAAAAGACCGGACAGGAAATCGTTGACGCGCAGGGCCATGGACATGATTTCGTCCAGATCCATCGGCGTCGCCCAGCCGAACGCGGTGATATGTTCCTCGCTGACCATGGGGTCGTCCAGACTGTGGGACTTGAAATAATATTCCACCACCGAACGCGGCAAGGGCGTGCCTTCGGTCAGGCCGAAGCGTTGGGCCAGCGACCCGGCCGCGACGTTTCTGACCACCACTTCCAGCGGTATGATTTCAACCTCGCGCACCAACTGTTCGCGCATGTTCAGGCGGCGCACGAAATGGGTGGGAATGCCGATTTCGCCCAGCCGCAGCATCAGATACTCGCTGATGCGGTTGTTGAGCACGCCCTTGCCGGTGATGGTGCCGCGCTTGCTGTTGCTGAAGGCCGAAGCGTCGTCCTTGAAGTACTGAACCAAGGTGCCCGGTTCCGGTCCCTCGAACAGGACTTTCGCTTTGCCTTCGTAAATTTGCCGCCGTCTGGTCATGAAAATTCCAATATGATGATAACCAGTATAACAACATTACACCGGCATTACAAAACCGGCGTGAACGGGGCTTCGCCGGGGGGGGCGTTGGAATACAGCCAGACCGGTTTCAAATCGGCCCGCTCCTTGGAAGGCAGCGCCATCAACGAGTTGGAAACGGTGCCGAAGCCGTTGGGCAAAAGAAAGGACATGCCCTTGCCGTGGGTCAGGACGTCGATCCATTCGACCCAGTTGCCGGATTGCGGATCGGGAACGTCGGCGTTTTGCAGCATGGGCAGATTGAATTGAATGCGCGAACTGGCGGTGTCGTCCAGATCGTAGGCGGTCAACATGTGGTATCCGGGGGCGATCGGGAAAATTTGGGGCCTGGAATCGCCCAGGGATTTGACCCAGTACAGCGCGGTGTTATCGGCGATCAGCATGTTGAACGGACGATAGGCGGTTCCGTTCAAATCCTTGAGCGCGGCGGCGGCGGTGGCGGCGTCGGCGTGGTCCAGCGCCTCTAGGGTCAACTCGCCGCGCGAGCGCTTGCCGTCCATGGGACCCAACGAACCGGTTCGGTTAAGCATGATGGCGATGGTGCCGTAATCGTTGATGCCCATCCACGACCCGCCCCCCAATTGATCAAGGCCGGCGACCACGTCGGGACGGTCGGACCAATGGCGATCAGGCGGGCTGGCCGGTCGATTGACCAGTTCATCCCGATTGCCGGCAATCAGAACCGGCCAATCGTGGCCGGGCCTGGAAAGGATTAGGACTGTGCACATGGGCGGTTCTCATAAAACAAAATTCGCTCGTTTGCATCAAACACAATTGTTAAACTTATTTTCAAAATTCAATAGGATGAATCCAAGTTTTGCCGAACGGGGAAGAATCGTGCGTTCCGGCTCGACCGTGTGGTTGTCGGCGCGTGATTTCTGTGCTTTTTTACCGTCTAAAGGAAGGATGGAAGATCGTTCATGACAGTTTTCGACCAACGGGAAAAGGCCTTCGAGACCCTGTTCAGCCAGCAGCAGGACATGGAATTCAAGATTCTGGTTCGCCGCGATAAGCTGTTTGGGCTGTGGGCCGCCGAAAGGGCGGGTTTAAGCGGCGAAAGCGCCAAGTCGTTCGCCAAATCGGTGATCGATACGGAAATCGATTCCCATTCCGTGATGCACAAGGTCGCCGCCGATCTGATCGCCATGGGCCATCAAGTGGACGAAACCGAACTTAAGGGCAAGCTGATGGAACTGCACGAGCTGGCCCGCGAGCAAATCTACGAAGAAGCGGGCGAATCGTAGAGCAGGAAATCCTCGACGATCAAAATCTGTTCGGCGGTGTTCAATCCCGGGGCGTGACCGCAATTGGGGATGTTGCTCATTTTGGCGCGCGGTCCCCGTTCGGTCATGTCCAGCGCCACTTGCAGCGGCAGCAAATCGGAGGACTCGCCCCGCAGCAGCAGGGTGGGGCAGGTGATCTTGTCGTACAAATCCCACAGCATGGGATTGTTGGAAACGAAGCTTTCGGAAAACACCTCCATCACCTTGGGATCGAAATGGTTGGTGATGCGTCCGTTGTCCATGCGCCGGAACGACGTTTCGGTCATGTGACGCCATTGGTCCTTCGAGTGGTTGCCGAACGGCGCGTGGACCTTCCGCACATAGGCTTCGAACTCGCTGACCGTGCCGAAGTCCGGCGATTGGGTGACGTAAGTGCGAATCCGCTCCAGGGCGGGGGCGTGAATCTCGGCGCCGATGTCGTTCAGAACCAGTTTCTTGATGCGGAACGCCTCGGGTCCCGAGGCGATGGTCATGCCGATGATGCCGCCCATCGAGGTGCCGACCCAATAGCATGAATCGAAATCGTAGGCGTCGAGCATATGGATTGCGTGGGTGACGTAGGTCGACGCCATGTAGTCGCGGTAAGGGTCGGAAGACCATGTGGACAACCCGCGTCCGATGGTGTCGGGGCACAATACGAAAAAGCGGCGGCTGAGATGCTGGGCGATGACGTCGAAATCCCGACCGGTGCGCGACAGGCCGTGCCACATGATCAAGGGCTTCGAATTGGGGTCGCCCCATTCGGTTATATGGATCTCGTGATCATGAACTTTAAGATAAAACGAACGTCTCATTTCCAAATCCTATCTCGTCCCCGCGATTCCGCAAAGACACTTATCAGAACCTTGTAACTGTGGCATAAGTCATAGAATTGATATAATGACATTTTACGATCCGTCGTATCGGGGAGTTCATACCAATGTTTAGTATCGGCTTGGCTGGAACGGGGCTGTGAGCGGGATTGATCGATCTTTGTCCGACGACCAATCGTTGACGAACCAGGAATCCTGGGAGAAGCGCGCGCGCCTGTTGCTGGACGACGGGCAGAACTTTCTGGTTCACGATACCTGCCGCGCCGGTCTGCGGCACTATCCCGGCAGTCACAAGCTGGCGATCTACGGCGCCATCGCCTTGTCCCAAACCGGCGCCGACGCCGAGGCGCGGCGTCTGCTTGAACCGGTGCTGGAAACCTTGCTGGTCGACAAGGCGCCGTTCAACCGGCTTGAGGTCAGTCTGAAGAAGGCCATGGAAACGGCGGGGGGGTTCGACGAAGCCTCGCTTGCCGCCATGGTCGAGATGGTCGAGGCTTTGGAACGGGCGCGGGGACGCACGTTGCAGGCCACCGCCGATTCCGAAACCTATGCCGCCATCGCCCAAGTCTACCGCGAATCATGGCTGGAATCCGGCGGACAGGCCGATTTGGAATTGTTTAGCGAACTGTATCTGCGGGCGTTCCAGACGGGCGACGACCCCAAGGACGGCATTCACGCGGCAACGGCCCTGTGGTTCCTGGGGCAACGCGATCAGGCCCTGGAACTGGCGGCGCGCGTGGTCGGGAGCATCGCCGCCGGGGAAGGCGATGAAACCCTTTCGACGGAAAAGCGTTTCGAATTGCTGGCGACCCGGGGCGTGGCGGAATTGCTGCTGGGCCGCCGCGACGAAGCCTTGGCCTCCTTCTGCTCGGCGTCGGCCGTGGAAGGAATCGGCTATCAGCAAACGGTCGCCTTGCTGAAACAGCTCTCCTTGTTCAAAGGCAAGGGAATCGAGGTTCCGTCCGCCGTCGACGATTTGATCAAGCCGCCGCAAGTGGTGGTGTTTACCGGTCACGAACTGGATCGTCCGGGAAAGGGACCGCATTTTCCGCCCGGATTGGAAGCGGCGGTGCGAGCCGAGATCGCCGAGAAGCTGGAGGAAATCGACGCCAGGATCGGTTTTTCCATGGCTTCGTGCGGGTCCGAGCTGCTGTTCGTCGAGGCCATGCTGGAACGGGGCGGCGAGGTCAATCTGGTGCTGCCCTTCGCCATGGACGATTACATCGCCACCAATGTCCGCTATGGCGGCGCCAGATGGGAGATGCGCTTCCGCAATGCCGTCCGCTTGGCCGCCACCATCACTTTCGCCACCGAGGAGCGGTATCTGGGGCACGACTCGCTGTACCGCTTCGCCAATCAATGTCTGCAAGGCTTGTCGACGCTGCGCGCCGGGTTCCTGTATTCCCATCCCACCTTGCTGGCGGTGTGGGACATGATGCCTGGGTCGCTGGTGGGCGGCGCCGGAGAATTCATCGATCAATGGGAGGATATCACCCGCCTGCGGTTGATCGATTTGGACGGGTTGCTGCAACGGCACCCCGAATTGCTGGGTGACGATCCGCCCAACTTCTCATTTGGTCTGGACGATGATTCCGAGCGGGAATCCCAGGGACGGGTCATTCGCAGCATGATGTTTTGCGACATCGCCGGTTATTCCCGGCTGGCCGAGGAATACATACCCGTCTATCTTGAATTCCTGCAAATGATGCGCGACGAGTTGGTTTCATCCGGTCTCGATCCCAAATTCATCAACACCTGGGGCGACGCCATTTTCGTGGTCATGGATACCGCCAGCCCGATGGCCGAATACGCCCTGACCTTGCAGAAGGCCGCCGACCGGGCCTCGGAAGCCCTGCGCGGGCGTTTGCCGCACCGGCTTAATCTGCGCATTTCCCTGCATACCGGGCCGGTGTTCGAATCGGTCGATCCCATCTGCGGCCGGATGAATTTCTACGGCAGCCATATCAACCGCGCGGCGCGGCTGGAACCGGTAACCGTGATCGGGCACGTATACGCCACTCAGCAATTCGTGGCGGTGCTGACCGCCGAGCAATCGGCCTTGCGGGCGCAATTGGGCGAGGAATTCGAGGAACGCTATGTCGCCGAATATGTGGGGCAATTGTCCCTGGCCAAGGATTTCGGCCGCCAAGTGGTGTATCACCTGCGCCGCAAGATTCAGATCAAGAACGAGGATCGGACTTCGCCGTCCGCCGTCGGCTGAAAGAAGTCCTTATTCTGTGATCCGCTCGCGGATCGCTTCGATCTTGTCGAGATTGGCGACAAGGGCGTCGACACATTCGGGGCTGAATTTGGGGCCCTTGTTGGCGACCAGATAGTCGACGGCCTCTTGTATGGACCAAGCCTTTTTGTAAGGCCGCTCGCTGGTCAGGGCGTCGAAGATATCGGCGACGGATACGATCATCGCCTCGATGGGAACGTCGCCGCCGGACAAGCCGCCCGGATAGCCTTGACCGTCCAGGGTTTCGTGGTGGCATCTGACGATGGTGCGCAGGATGCGGGCGCACTCGTTGTTGGGAACGTCGAAATTCTTCAACAGCACTTCGACGATGTTCATGCCCGCGCCGACATGCCCTTTTATGACCTCGAATTCCTCGGGGTCCAGTTTCGCCGGTTTGAACAAGATCGCGTCCGGCACGGCCACCTTGCCGATGTCGTGCATGGGAGCGAGATAGCTTAGGGTTTCCACCCAGACGTCGTCTTTTCCCAATGACGGAGCCAGCGTTGTCGCGATGATCCGCGTATAGGCGGACATGCGGTCCAGGTGCGAGCCGGTTTCGTTGTCGCGGAAATGTCCGATGTCCCGCGCCGTCAGAATGGCGGCCTTCAGCACGCGGATGCCGTCCAGTTCGATCACGGCCAGGGCCGAAATCAATTGGGCGTAGGGAAGAAGGGAGCCGACGACTTCATCGGTGAAGAAATGCGTCGGCCCGGCATCCATGAACAGGAAGCCGTAAAGGCTGTCGCCTTTCTTGATCGTGGAGGTCAAACTGGACTGGTACGACTGGGCGATGATCCAGGAATGCGCGATTTCGGGATTCACGCAATAGGCCATGTCGTCGATAACCCGATATCCGCCTTTCCTACCCAGATTGCGCAAAGACGGGATATCCGACAATTGGGCCGAATAATGCTTGAGCGGAACGGGAACCCGGTCGGAAATGGCGAAGGTGCTTAAACGATCGCTGTCCTGATCATAGACGGCGACAGCGATCCGGCCGATCGAGCGTCCCATGTGGACCATGTCCTCGATCTGCTCATGCATCTCGTTGAGCTTGGATTCGAACGGACTCCAACCGGATTGGCCTTCCATGTTCGCCGCCGCCGGTGTTGCCGCCATCGTTTCCGCGCCGATTCTTACGCTCTGCTTCATCAACTCAACCGTCCTGATCGAAACGAAAAGACACGTATAATCGTCCTTAATCACTTTATACTTGTTTTAACATAATATTTCTGATTCCGCACCCCCCATCTGGGTGAGGAAACGCCGCCTTTTTCCATGGCAATTCGCTCAAATCCAATCGGTAAGATCGGCCAGCGCACGGGCCGAGGCCCAGGCTTTGCGGTCGCGGCCCTTGATTTTTCTGCCGTTCTCATCGCGTTCCGGCGGCGGCGGCAACAGGCCGAAATTGATGTTCATCGGTTGATAATCCTGATCCGGAGCTTTGTGCACGCCGGTGACGTGGGCCAGCATGGCTCCCAACGCCGTGGTCAAGGGCGGCAAACGCCGGGAAAGTCCCGCCGCTTCCTCGTAAGCGAAACGTCCCGCCAACAAGCCGATGGCTGCGCTTTCCACGTACCCTTCGCAACCGGTGATCTGTCCGGCCATGCGGATATGCGGCGCCGATTTCAGTCGAAGATCGCCTTCCAACACTTTGGGGCCATTCAGAAAGGTGTTGCGATGCAGACCGCCCAGCCGGGCGAATTCCGCGTGTTCCAGACCGGGAATGGTTCGGAACACGCGCACCTGTTCGGCATGACGCAATTTGGTTTGGAAACCGACCATATTGTAAAGGGTGCCAAGTTTGTTGTCCTGGCGCAGTTGGATCACCGCGGCCGGTTTGGGGCCGAACGGATTGGTCAGGCCGATCGGCTTCAACGGTCCATAGGCCAAGGTTTCGCGTCCGCGCTCGGCCATGACCTCGATGGGCAGACAGCCTTCGAAATAGGGCGTATCCTTTTCCCATTGATGAAATTCCACCTTTTCGCCGTTAAGCAGCGCGTCGATGAACGTTTCGTACTGGTCTCTGGACAGCGGGCAGTTGATGTAATCCTTGCCGTCGCCCTTGTCGTAGCGGGACTGAAACCACGCCTTGGACATGTCGATGCTGTCGGCGTGAACGATCGGGGCGATGGCGTCGAAAAAAGCCAGCGCATCCTGGCCCGTCACCGACAACAAAGACTGGCTTAGCGACGGCGAGGTCAGCGGCCCGGTGGCGATGATGACCGATCCCCACTCGGCCGGGGGAATGTCGGTAATTTCCTCGCGCTCGATGGCGACGCGCCCTGTGGATGCCAGCATGTCTTGAACGGTGCGGCTGAACCCGTCGCGGTCGACCGCCAGAGCGCCTCCCGCCGGGACCCGGTTGGCGTCGGCGGCGGTCAAGATCAGCGAGTCGGCGCGGCGCATTTCCTGGTGCAGCAGACCGACGGCGTTGAATTGAGCGTCGTCCGAACGCAACGAATTCGAACAGACCAGTTCGGCCAAATCGCCGGTTCCGTGGGCTTCCGTCGCGCGCACGGGGCGCATCTCGTGCACGACGACATCCATGTCCCGTTTGGCCAATTGCCACGCGGCCTCGCATCCGGCAAGGCCGCCGCCGATAATGTGAACCGTCACGGTTTTCACCGCCGATCAAACATGAAGAAGCCCGGTTTTGGATCGGTTTTCGACGGCCTGCTTGGCGTTGGCCAGCGACGTGGAGGCCTTGGTCGCGTTTTGCCCGCCGGAAGCTCCCGCCGGTCCGAACAGATAATCCGAAAACGCCGAGGACGGATTCTTGCTGTTGGCGCTCGCGTTATGATGGCTAGATTTTTGCATCATAGAATGGGGTTGAATGACGCTGACATTGTTCATGGGTGACTCCTTATCAAATCCAGTTTCGTTGACGCATGTTTTGTGCCAACAACAAGTAATTGATATCGTTAACGCAAAGACGGCGTCGGTCGGCATTTTCTGCCGGAATTTTCAACCGCGGGGCATTTTTTCCTTGGGCCAAGCCTCGCTTACCGGCACAATAAGCCCCAGGAGTAATGGGAGTACACAATGAGTAAGGATTTTTTTGTCGTGGGTGGGGAATACGCCGACACGACGTTTCATAAGATCGGCGAAGGCAAGACCGAGGAAAGTTACGGACCATTCCACGAAAAAGAGGCTTTGGACGTTTGGCGCAGCTTGACGGGACGGACGGTGGACAATGCCCTGATCCGCTATTTCGTCAAGCAGGACAAGACGCAAGATTTGATCAAAGCGTGGTATGTGGTGGGCGGCGAGTACACCGACACCTATTTCGAAACGTTGGCGCCCGGTGCCAAATTGCAAGTTTATGGGCCGTTCGCCCGCCAGGACGCCATGGACCGCTGGCGGGATCTGACCGGCAAGACCATCGATTCGGCGGTGACTCGGTTCGAAATCATCGAAGACGAGGCGCTCGAAGGCTTCAAATCGCGGTTTTAAGCGGTGCGCAGAATCAGGTGATACCCGAATGCCGTTTCGACCACGCCGCTGATCTCGCCCACGGCCAGATTGAAGGCGGCGGCGTCGAATTCCGGCACCATGTCGCCTTCGTCGAAAAAGCCCAGATCGCCGCCGTCATCGCCCGACGGACAGTCCGACGTTTCCTTGGCCATGTGGGCGAAATCCGCCCCTTGGTCGATGGCGGCCTTCAATTCGGCGATCAGGCCTTTGGCTTCCTCTTGGCTGCGCGTGGCGTCGGATTCGGCCGAACCGGCATACATGAGCAGGATGTGCGAAGCGCGAATGGATCGGGACATGGCGGCGGTTCCTTGTGTAAAGTGAAGTCGGCATACCACGAAACCGGGCGGCGAATAAACCATGTCCTTGCAACAATCCTTGGCGGAAGCGTTTTCCCTGCATCGAAGCGGCCGCTTGGCCGAGGCCAAGACCGCCTACCGGGCGGTGCTGGTCGTTGATCCGCACGATACCGGCGCCTTGATGATGCTGGGAATTATTGTGGCGGACGAAGGCGACGCGGCGGAAGCCGGACATTTGTTCCGGCGGGTCTTGGCTGTCGACCCCGACCATTCCATGGCTTTGCACAATTTGGGGAGGTTGGCGCAGGGCAGGGGCGAAGACCGCGCCGCCGCCGATCTGTTCGAACGCGCCGCCACCGGCAAACCGGACTTGGCTCCGATTTTCAACGACTGGGCGGTGTCGCTCAATCGCATGGGCGAGCGCGAGCGGGCGCTGGAACTGCTGGACCACGCCCTCTCGCTTGATCCCAACTATGCGACCGCGCACGACAATCGCGGTTTGGTCCTGTACGAATTGCGCCGGTTCGATCAGGCCGCCCAGGCTCATTTCACCGCGCTGGCCAAGATTCCGGTGGAGAACGCCGCCGAACGCTCGGCCATCTTGCTGCATCTGTCGCTGGCCGCCTACGAGATCGGGGAATTGTCCGCCGCCGAACGGGCGTGCCGCGCCATCTTGGCCGCCGATCCGAATGATATAAACGCTTTGGACCAGTTGGCGAAAGTGCTGGACCGTCAGTTGCGCGACGACGAGGCCACCGCCTTGCGCAATCAACTGGCGCGTTCCCAGGGGCTGGTCGCGGGCGGTGCCGCCGCCGATCCCAAGGCCACCGTTTTAATCGTAGGCGGCGTGGGGGCCGGGCATGTGCCCACCCGCTATCTGTTCGATCCTCAATGCTTTGCCACGCTTTCCCTGTCGATGGTTTCGCCCGATCAGCCCGATGCTCCGTTGGGCGGAGTCGAATTCGACCGGCTGAGCGAAGCCGACGTGATCTTCAATTCCCTGGGCGAAGTGGAAAAAGACGGCGGACAGATCCAGGCGCTGCGTTCCTTGTGCGCGAATCTGGGCAAGCCGGTCCTGAACCCGTGGGACGGGGTGGCGCGAACAAGCAGGGACAATGTGCAAGCTTTGTTCGGCGCTATCGACGGATTGGTTGTTCCCGGAACGCGGTGGGCCGACCGCGACGAGGTCGCCGCTTTGAACGGACAGCCGCCGATGCTGGTCCGTCCCGGCGGCGCCCACGGCGGCAAGGATCTGGCGCTGATCGATACGCCCGACGCCGCCCGCGACTATTTGGCCAAGGTGCCCTACGACCGCTTCCTGCTGACCGAATTTTTCGATTTCAAGGGAGAGCGCGATTCTTATCGGAAGTATCGCTTCATTTTCATCGATCGGGTGCCGTATGCCTATCATCTGGCGGTGGGCGACCATTGGCTGGTTCATTACTGGCGGGCCGAGATGGGCCGTAGCGATTGGAAAAAGCTTGAAGAACAACGGTTTCTGACTGATTGGAAAGCGGTGTTCGGTCCCACGGGCGCGGCGGCGGTGGAAGCGGCGGCGGCCAGTCTTGACCTGGATTACGGCGGCATGGATTGCAGCCTGTTGCCGGACGGGCGGGTCTTGCTGTTCGAAGCCAACGCCTGCATGCTGCTGCATCTGGACGACAGCCCAACCGAATTCCCCTACAAGCATATCGCGGTGCCGAAGATCAGGGACGCCGTGACGCGCATGATATTGGAGCGCTTACGAGCATGAGCAGGATCGTCCTGATCAACAAACCCTATGACGTGCTGACCCAATTCACCGACCGCGAGGCGGGCAGGGCGACCCTGGCCGATTACGTGCCTATCCCTGGGGTATATCCGGCTGGACGGCTGGACCGCGATTCGGAAGGACTGGTGATTCTGACCGACGACGGGCGCCTGCAAGCCCGTATCGCCGACCCCAAGCACAAGATGCCCAAGACCTATTGGGCGCAGGTCGAGGGTCTTCCCACCCAGGCCGCCCTGGACCAATTGCGCGCCGGTGTCGTTTTGAAGGACGGCAAATGCCTGCCCGCCCAGGCGCGGACCATGGACGAGCCCGCCGGTTTGTGGCCGCGCGATCCGCCGATCCGCTATCGCGCCGCCATCCCGACCGCATGGCTTGAACTGACCATCTCCGAGGGCCGCAACCGTCAGGTTCGCCGCATGACCGCCGCCGTCGGCTTTCCCACCTTGCGCCTGATCCGCCATGCGATCGGCGAATGGACCCTGGACGGATTGACCCCTGGGCAGTGGCGGGAAGTATGAAATTCCGTTTCCGCCGGGAACCTTGCCGCAATGCGGACCTTCAAACAGGACCACGACCGATATTTCGCTAGACCAAATCCCCAAACCGGCGCAAGGTAATCTTACCTAATCTTACCTAATCTTACCGCGTAGGCCGCGCCATGGACGTCACCAAATTATCCACCAAGGGGCAGGTGATCCTGCCCAAATCCATCCGCGATTCGCGGCATTGGCGACCGGGCACCGAGTTCATGGTCGAAGCTACGGTGGACGGTGTGTTGCTGCGCCCGATCAAGCCGGGTCCTGCGTCGTCGCTGCAAGACGTCGTCGGATGCCTGGGCAATTCCGGCCCCGCCAGAACCGTGGACGAGATGGAACGAGCCATCGATTAAGAACTGAAAGACCGTCATGATCGCGGTCGATACTAACATCATCGTCAGATTGCTGACCGGCGGCCATGCCGAACAGACGGGCTGGACACGGACGCTGTTTGAGCAGGCGTCGATAACATTGGCCAGAACCGGACTGGACTTCACCGACGCGCTGCATCTGTCGTCCTGCAAGGGGATCGAAACCCTGATCACGTTCGATGAGCATTTCGTCCGTCTATCCAATGGAATCGATGGGACTAGGCCTAAATTGCCTTAACGGTCCGCGATCACGCCTCCTTGACCCGATGCAGGAACGAGTTGACCTGCGTGCTCAATTCTTCGGACGTTTTGGACAATTGCTGCGATTCGGCCAAAACCTGGGTCGCGGCGCGTCCCGCCTCATCGGCGGCCTCGGTGACCCCGGCGACATTGCGCGCCACTTCGCTGGTGCCGGTCGCGGCCTCCTCGACGTTGCGGGCGATTTCTCGGGTGGCGGCCTGCTGCTCCTCGACAGCCGAGGCAATGGCTGTGGACACGCCGCTGATTTCGCCGATAGTAAGGGTGATTTCCTCGATGGCGCTGACGGCATCCCTGGTGGCCGCCTGAACCGCATTGATCTGCCCGGCGATTTCGTCGGTGGCCTTGCCGGTCTGGTTCGCCAGACTCTTGACCTCGTTGGCGACCACGGCGAACCCTTTTCCGGCGTCGCCCGCGCGGGCGGCTTCGATGGTGGCGTTCAGCGCCAACAGATTGGTCTGACTGGCGATGTCGTTGATCAGATTGACCACCTCGCCGATTTTTTGCGCCGCCGTGGCAAGGCTTTTGACGATCTCGTTGGTTTTATGGGCTTTCTCGACGCCACTTTTGGAAATGGTGGCCGCATGGCCGACTTGACGCCCGATCTCGGATATGGCGGCCGACAACTGTTCGGCGGCCGAGGCCACGGTCTGAACGTTGGACGAGGCATTGTCAGCCGCCTTGGCGGCGGCGCTGGCTTGGCGCAAGGTCTGTTCGGCCACCGAGGCCATGCTTTGGGCGGTGGCGTTCATCTCGGTCGAAGCCGACGCCACATGTTCGACCACCGCGGTGGCGTGTCCCTCGAACTCGCCGGTCAAGGCGTCCAGCTTCCGGGTTCTTTCCTCGCGCTGGGCGACCTGCATTTTGTCCTTTTCCCGCTGTTTCTCGGCGTCGATCAGACTGACCCGCCAGCGATCCAAAGCCTTGGCCAAGGGCCCGATTTCGTCGGTACGCTCGATGCCGGTTACGACCTTCGCGGTCTGGCCGCGTCCCAATCCATCGACATCTTCGATAATCGCGCTGACGGGCCGGGTAATCGATTTGACGATGGCATAACCGATCCCCGCGCCCAAAAGCATGCTGATCACGGCCATCGAGATGTTGAAGACGATGTCCTGCTGGGAATCCTTGTTCGCGTCGTCGGTAATCTGCTTGGCGTGGACGATGTAGTCGGAGGCCAGTTGCGTGGCGGCGCCATCGAATTCGCTGAAGGCTTTGACCGCGTCGTCAAAGGCGGCTTTGACCTCGGGACTGTCGTGCCCCTTATCCCAGACGGCGCGGACCTTTTGCGTTGTGGCTTCGTATCCGCTCAGCATCCTATCCAGATCAAGCGCTTTCGCCTTGCGGTCGGGATTCTTGGTGCCGACTGACAATTCTTTAAGGCGTTCATGGGCCTTGCCGAAAAACTCCTTGGCCTTGTCGCCGTAGGCAAGGTCGCCGGTTGAGATCGCCACCCATTCGTGTCCCCGGGCGTAGGCGGCGTCCTTGACGGCGCGCTGGCACGTCACGGCCTCTTCGAATACGCGCGCGCTTTCGGCGGAATCAGCCGCGTTGGTCCGTATGGTCAGCGTGCTGTTCACGGCCAAAACGGCCAGCAGCGCCAAGATGACCCCGAATCCGGCGGCGAGGCGGAGCGGTATTTTCAGTTTTTCGAGCATCATCGTCGTCCTTTGCACAGAAAACAGCGCTATACAAAATTATATATAATATTTAAACAAGGTGCGGCGCAATGACACATATCAAAGATGCCAACCTATTAAATACCAAGCGATCCTTCGAGTCTTGACGACCACTAATAAATCGAAGTCCGATTCATTTTAAGCTGGATGCGCACTAACATAACGCGGCTTCCGCGGATTTTTACCAGTTCTCCGCGTCTTCGCTCCATCGAAAGGTTGCGTTATTTCCGCTTCAGAACCGGAGCCAAATAATGGCCGGTATGGCTGCTTTTGGTTTTGGCGATGATTTCGGGCGGACCTTGGGCGATGATCTGACCGCCGCCGTCGCCGCCCTCGGGGCCAAGGTCGACCACCCAATCGGCGGTTTTGATCACCTCCAGATTGTGTTCGATCACCAGCACGGTATTGCCCGCATCGACCAGGGCGTGCAGCACTTCCATCAATTTCCGCACATCCTCGAAATGCAGGCCGGTGGTGGGTTCGTCGAGAATGTACAAGGTCCGTCCGGTGGCCCGCCGCGACAGCTCCTTGGACAATTTGACCCGTTGCGCTTCGCCGCCCGACAGGGTGGTGGCCTGCTGGCCCAGATGGATGTAGTCCAGACCTACTCGGCACAGGGTTTCCATCTTGTCGCGGATCGAGGGAACCGCCTTGAAGAACAAGGCCGCCTCTTCGACGGTCATATCCAGAACGTCGGCTATGGTCTTGCCTTTAAAGATTATTTCCAGGGTTTCGCGGTTGTAGCGCTTGCCCTTGCACACGTCGCATTCCACGTAGACGTCGGGCAGGAAATGCATTTCGATCTTGATGACGCCGTCGCCTTGGCAGGCTTCGCAGCGGCCGCCCTTGACGTTGAAGCTGAACCGTCCGGCCTTGTAGCCCCGGGCCTTGGCCTCGGGCAGCTCGGCGAACCAGTCGCGGATGGGGCCGAACGCGCCGGTATAGGTGGCCGGATTGGAACGCGGCGTGCGGCCGATCGGCGACTGGTCGATGTCGATGATCTTATCCAGGAATTCGATGCCGTCGATCTTGTCGAACGGCTCGGGATGGTCGCGGGCGCCCATCAGATGACGGGCCAGGGCCTTGTACAGTGTCTCGATGACCAGGGTCGATTTGCCGCCGCCCGAAACGCCGGTGACGGCGATGAAAGCGCCCAGCGGCACGTCCAGCGTGACGTTCTTAAGATTGTTGCCCCTTGCGCCGTGCAGAATCAAGTGGTTACCGGTGCCTTCGCGGCGCTGTTTCGGAATCGGAACGACGCGATGGCCGATCAGATAATGACCGGTCAGGCTGTCGGGATGGTCCATGACCTGTTGCGGCGTCCCCGACGCCACCACTTCGCCGCCGTGGATGCCCGCGCCCGGTCCCATGTCGATCAGGTAATCGGCGGCGCGGATGGCATCCTCGTCGTGTTCGACCACGATCACGGTGTTGCCCAGATCGCGCAGGCGTTTCAAGGTGGCAAGCAGCCGGTCGTTGTCGCGCTGGTGCAGTCCGATCGAGGGTTCGTCCAGCACGTACAACACGCCGGTCAGGCCGCTGCCGATCTGGCTGGCCAGACGGATGCGCTGGCTTTCTCCGCCCGACAGGGTGCCGGACGAGCGGGACAGGGACAGGTAATCCAGTCCCACATCGACCAAAAAGCCCAGACGGTCGTTGATTTCACGTAAGATTCGGCGGGCGATTTCCTTGTCCTTGGGGCGCAGATGGTTTTCCAGATCGGCGAACCACGCACGGGCCTTGGCGATGGAAAAAGCGGTGACTTCGGAAATGTTCAGGGTATTGATTTTGACCGCCAGGGATTCCGGTTTCAAGCGCTGCCCCTCGCAATGGGTGCAGGGAGCGGTGTTCTGAAAGCGCGACAATTCCTCGCGCACCCATGACGAATCGGTTTCCCTGTAGCGCCGCGCCATATTGGGAATGACGCCCTCGAACGCGGTATCGGTGTCGTAGACCCGCGATCCGTCGTCGTAGCGGATGCGAACGGTCTCGCCTCCCGATCCGAACAGGATGGTTTCTTGCAGCTTGGCGGGCAGCCGCCGCCACGGCGTGAATATGTCGTGACCGAAGTGCTTGGCAAGGCCCTCAAGGGTTTGCAGGTAATATTGGGACGACGAACCGGCCCAAGGCGCCACCGCGCCGTCGCGCAGCGACAAGTCGGCATTGGGCACCACCAGATTGGGATCGAAGAACAAGGTCACGCCCAAGCCGTCGCAATGGGGGCAGGCGCCGAACGGATTGTTGAACGAAAACAGCCGGGGTTCGATCTCCTCGATGGTGAAGCCGGACACCGGGCAGGCGAATTTGGATGAAAAGGTAAGGCGCTCGCCGCTGTCGGCGAACTCGGCGAAACACAATCCGTCGGCCAGGGACAGGGCCATTTCCAGCGAATCGGCCAGCCGGTTGCCCAAGCCATCCTTGATCACCAGCCGGTCGACCACCACTTCGATGTCGTGCTTGCGCTTTTTGTCCATGGGCGGCACTTGATCGATTTCGTACAGGGTTCCGTCCACCTTAACCCGTTGGAATCCTTTCTTTTGAAGGGCCAGCAAGTCCTTTTTGTACTCGCCCTTGCGGCCGCGGACGAACGGGGCCAGCAGATACAGTCTGGTTCCCTCGGGCAAGGCCATGATCCGGTCGGCCATCTGGCTGACGGTCTGACTTTCGATCGGCAGACCGGTGGCGGGCGAGTGGGGAACGCCCACCCGCGCCCACAGCAGCCGCATGTAGTCGTAAATCTCGGTGACGGTTCCCACCGTGGAACGGGGATTCTTCGAGGTGGTTTTCTGTTCGATCGAAATGGCGGGCGACAGGCCGTCGATGCTTTCCACGTCGGGCTTCTGCATCAGTTCCAGGAATTGACGGGCATAGGCCGACAGGGATTCCACGTAGCGGCGCTGGCCTTCGGCATAGATGGTGTCGAACGCCAGCGACGATTTGCCGGACCCGGACAGTCCGGTGATGACCACCAGCTTGTCCCTGGGAATGTCCACGTCGATGTTTTTGAGATTGTGCTCTTTTGCGCCGCGAACGCGGATATAGGAGGTCATGCTTGCATATGATCCGTTTCGGGATGACTTAAAGGTTCGGCATGCACCACCACCGACGTCACGCCCTTGATGGCTTTCATCAGATCGAATTCGATCCGCTCGGTGATTTCGTGCACGTCGAATATCGGACTGTCGTCAGGAAACAGGCAATGGAACGAGATGTAAAGCCCGTCATCGCGCGTCTGGACGATAAGATGGTGATAAGCCTTGACCAGCCCGTAACGGGCTACCGCCGCCGCGACCGACCGGCCGATCTGTTCGTATTCTGTCCCGCCGACCGGCGTGCCGCTGAACACCCGGATTTGGCGGGGATCGATGTGGATGTCCACCTTCAATTCATTGCCCAGTTCCCTTGAAAGCGCTTCCTCGAACCGTTGCGTCTGGGCGTGGGCCTGGGCGATGGACAGGGATTGATCCACTTCCATGTGCAGGCTTAGATACGGTCGGCCCAGCACGGTGGCCGCCTCGACGCTGTGAACGACGACGTCCATGGCCCCGGCCAGCACCGACACGGTTTCGATGATGGTTTCGTCGTTCAGGGCCAGGGGTTCGGCGATGACCAGAACCTGGGCATCCTTGACCGCCGATTTGACCGCCGACTTGACCGATTGAGCGATGGCGACGCGCAAGTCCTCGACGTGATCCAGCGACAGGGTGCGGCTGACCTTGACCGCCAAATCGATAAACACCGTGGTTCCGGCGGGGCGGGCGCGAATCCAGGATATCCTGGCGACACCGGGGATGTCCGTCACCGCCGCCTTGATCCGTTCGTTAAGGCCGGTCGGCGCGGTGTCAACCAGCACGTCCAGGGTGCGGCGGCCCAATTCCCATCCGGCGTGACCGATGAACGCCGAGACGCCCAAAGCGGCGACGGTATCGGCCCATGACAGGCCGACCGCCACCCCGACCAATCCGATCAGCACCACCAGCGAGCTTAGGATATCGGTGCTGAAATGAAGCGCGTCCGCCTCAAGCGCATGGCTTCCCGATTCCTTGGCGGCGCGGGACAGGGCGCGCGACCGGGCGAAATCGATGGCCATGGAAACGACGATCACGGCGATTCCGTACCAAGTGATTTGGGGCGGTTCGGTCGGTTCCAGAAGATGCATGACCGCTTCGCGTGCCACGCCCAAGGCGGTCAGAAACAACAGCACCGTGCCCAGCAGGGCGGAAAGGCTTTCGAACTTGCCGTGACCGAACGGATGTTCCTCGTCGGCGGGCTTGTCGGAGACGCGCACCGCCGCCCAGGTCAGGGTCGCCGCGCCCAGATCCAATCCGGAATGCACGGCTTCGGAAAGAATGCCCAGACTTCCGGTCATCAGCCCGACCGCCAGCTTCATCACCACCATGAAAGCGCTGGCGAAAACCGAGGACAGGGCGACGGCTTGTTTCTTGGAGCTTTGGTTCATGAGGGCGCCTCGACAAACGGAAAGCGAAGATGGTATGGCTTGGCGGTCATTCAGCCAAGATTTTTCGCTTTTATCTTAAAAGCTTCAAGGAACGTCCATGAATATTGTATCGGCTTTGGTCGAAGTGGTCGCGCCGGTGTTCGCGATCGTCGCCGTCGGTTTTCTATGGGATCGCCGCAAGCGGCCGTTCGAACAGAAAATGGTTACCGATCTGGTGGTCCTGATCGGAACGCCGTGTCTACTGTTCACCTCCATCACCGGCGCCGTCTTGCCCGCCGAACAAATGGGGCAGGTGGCTTTGGCCGCATTGTCCGGCGCGGCCCTGACCGCTTGCGCCGCCGGTCTGTTTATCGGGATATTTCGTTTAAATCCAAAGGTATATCTTCCTGCTTTAACCTTCCCCAATGTGGGCAACATGGGGTTGCCGGTCTGTCTGTTCGCCTTTGGACAAACCGGTTTCGCGGTCGCCATGGTCTACTTCATCGTCACCACCACGCTGCAATTCATTTTCGGTCCGGCGATCGCCTCGGGAAAGGCCGATATCGGCGCCGCGTTGAGGTCTCCGGTGGTGATCGCCTGCTTCGTTTCGCTGGCGGTCCGGTTTAGCGGTTGGGCCGTTCCTCATTGGATCGGCGGCATCGCCACCTTGATCGGCGGCATGGTGATCCCGTTGATGCTGCTGTCGCTAGGGGTCGCCTTGGCCCGGTTTCGGGTCGAGCGGATCGTCAAGACCTTCGGCTTTTCCTGCTTGCGGTTGGGGCTGGGGGCAAGCGCTGGCTGGCTTGTTTCGAAGGGGTTGAGCCTGCCCCCGGTCATGACCGGGGCGGTGGTGGTGCAAAGCTCGATGCCGGTGGCGGTGTTCAATTACCTTTACGCCGAAATGTACGGCAACGAACCGCAGGAAGTGGCCGGAATGGTCTTGATGTCCACGATTCTTTCGATGGCCGCCCTGCCGGTGCTGGTGGCGTTCCTGCGCTAAACGCAGATCGCTTTTCGCGGTTTGGAATGTATGTTAAATAGTTGGCGGTCAAGGCGATTTCAGGAGGGGACATGGAAACGCAGCAATCCGGGCAGGGCGGTCTGGCCCGCGTCGCCATCGCTTTTACCGCGTGGTCCGAACGCTGGTATCCCGATTCCTTCGTTTTCGCGGCTTTGGCGGTGCTGGCCGTCGCCGTCGCTGCTTTCGCGCTGGGCGCCGCGCCCAAGGATATCGCCGTCGGATTCGGGACGGGCTTTTGGTCGCTGATTCCCTTTACCATGCAAATGGCCTTCGTCGCCATCACCGGTTATGTGGTGGCGACGTCCCCGCCCTGTGCCAAACTGATCGACGCCATCGCCCGCGCGCCCAAAAGCGGACGAGGGGCGGTCACCTACATCGCCCTGGTCAGCATGCTGGCGTCATTTCTGAACTGGGCGCTCAGCTTGGTGCTGGGCGGCCTTTTGGTGCTGGCCCTGGCGCGCCGGACCGACCTTAAGATGGATTACCGCGCCGCCGGTGCCGCCGCCTATCTGGGATTGGGAGCGACCTGGGCTTTGGGGTTCAATTCCTCGGCGGCGCAATTGCAGGCCAACGCGGCCAGCTTGCCGAAAGCCATCGCCGACATCACCGGGATCATTCCGTTCAGTCAAACCATCGGCTTGTGGCAATCGCAGGCGATGGCCGCGTTGATTTTGCTGTTGTCGATGACGATCGCCTATCTGTCTTGCCCCACCGGCGACGCGGCCAAGACAGCCCGGGATTTCGGCATCGACCTGACCGTTCCCGAAGCCGTCGCGACGCGGCCCGAACGTCCCGGTGAATGGCTTGAATACAGTCCGGCGATCAGCATCGCCCTGGCGGTAATGGGCTTGGGATTCCTGTGGTCCGAGTTCTCGTCCAAGGAACCGTTGCTGGTGATTTCCAACCTGAATACCTACAACTTCATGTTCCTGATGGCCGGGGTGATCCTGCACTGGCGGCTGCACGGTTTCCTGACGGCGGTCGCCCGCGCCGTGCCCACCACCACCGGCGTTTTGATCCAGTTTCCCCTGTACGGGGCCATCGCCGCGTTGCTGACCACCGTCAAGGGAGCCGATGGACTTAGCCTGTCCCAGCATCTGGCCGGGTTCTTCGTGGGCATTTCCAGCCGCGAATCCTTCGCGGTGGTGATGGGGCTGTATTCGGCCGTCCTTGGATTCCTGGTGCCGTCGGGCGGCGGCAAGTGGATCGTCGAGGCCCCTTACGTGATGCAGGCCGCCAAGGATTTGAACACTCATTTGGGCTGGGCCGTGCAGGTATACAACGCCGCCGAGGCCATCCCCAATCTCATCAATCCGTTTTGGATGCTGCCGCTGTTAGGCGTCCTTGGTATCAAAGCCCGCGATTTAGTTGGATTCACATTTACCCAATTGGTATTTCATGTGCCGTTTATCCTGTTTTTGTTGTGGGTATTCGGTAAAATGCTGCTGCCCGCATAAGGCAAGTGGATGGTTTAAGGAGAGTGCGATGAGTAGCGTCGAGGAAATGGACCAGAATGTCGAAGCCGAATTCGGGGTCTGCCCCAAAGATGGGGGCACTGGGCGGTTTCACTATAGCCCGCCTTGTGGGAGATGCCCACACAAGACGATGACTCTTAGTCGATAGTTCTGGAAGTTTCGGAAGCCGTAAGCTCGTCGC
>Ga0316224_1001862_pt1 | contig 21261 bp, 19 predicted proteins | sample TBH18013metaG_FD_206254 | JGI IMG/M metagenome (GOLD analysis project Ga0316224, IMG submission 206254) | Freshwater microbial communities from Trout Bog Lake, Wisconsin, USA - TBH18013 | ecosystem: Environmental > Aquatic > Freshwater > Lake > Hypolimnion/Profundal zone | place: USA: Wisconsin... | reverse complement strand
ATCGCGTATAAAAAATCCTGCTAAAAAGAACAGGTTAAAAAGAATGCTTGGTTTTGTATGGATTCTCCTCGGTTTAGTTGCTGCTTATTTGGGCATTATTGAATTGGGGCTTCCAAAGATGAGGACAGGCAAGCCCGACGACCTGATCTTTAGCCTTATCGTGATGTTTGTAGTTACACCGATTATTACCATTGGCTTGTGCATTTTTGGGAAATATGCATTACAGGGGGAGTATGACGATAAAGCTTGATTTGTAAGTGAAACTGTCTTACCAGGGCTCCATAGGCGCCTTCTAAATGTGCGTCAAATAATTTTAATGCGTTTGCCCTTCGCTTTGCCCCCTTAATGTTCAAATCATCAACTTTATCCCTATTTTAGCGTTTTTAATTACGTTCCGCTTATTTTGATATGAATAAATCATCCGCAGGCCTGTTTGTCTCACGAACTCTTTTCCTCCTTTTTATTTTCATTTTATTGTTTGCAGGCAGATGTAACCGGGGGCTTCGGAAAATACAGGAAGAAAATGCTATTAAACAGGCTGCGGCCATCCGGACAAAAAATTTAATAAAAACCATCCGGGGGATAAGCTATACCGAGGTGCGGCGTAAGTTTGATAATGGTCTTTCGTTTAGTCGTGTTGGTTATCAGCTGGTGCCGGAGTGGCGTATCTCATTTCCATCGGTAGATTCGGTAAATATCTACAGCCCTAAAAAAGGCCGGTTTTTAAATGCCCCGGTAGTGTTCGACCATGACTCAATTTTTAATGTGGCCTGGGCCTGGCTCAAGTTGCGCTATCTGAATAAAGACAGCCTGCAGTTTGTGGTGCTGCACGTACACGACAACGTGATACAGGATGAAAAGGTGCATGTGTTTATGACCTTTTACTCCAATAGTTATATCAGGAATGTTCTGCACTCGGATACCACCAGGCTTTGGGCGCCGGGCAAAAAGGATACCCTTTTTATAAAGGCGAAATCTGAACTTGCAAATAAGTCGCCGGAGAATGCTTTTGCCGGAACCGATCCTGCATCACTTAGCTCCAGAAGTCCTTTGATAACGGTGAAAAAGGAAGTGCCGCCCGATGCTGTTGATGGTGGTAAACCCTACGATGCCTACCTGCTTCCTAAGTACGATATTACAATCCGCAAGGCTTATGATGATTTTGACTATTTGTACAGTGTGTTTGTGGATGAAAAAGGGCAGCTGATCTTTCGGAAATCGAACCAATTTATGTTTCCGGAATTTAAAGAATCGACCGAAAGTGCGATGAAAGGGATTACAGATGGCTATCTTAAACTTTACCTTAAGGTTATTCCCGGTAAAACATTGGGAATCCCCCATACCAGTATTATTATGCTGAATGTTTCGGGTGAAAAGAAATAGGGGGCCTATATTGGCTGCTTTTTTACAGGTGTAAACAATTTAAACATTTTCGGGTTCATAATAGGCAGGTGGTGAAAATATTAAATTATTACTACTACCTTTAGTTAAAGCCAGATTAAGGAGGCATGGGAACAAACCAAAAACCGGAAGAACCAACCAAAAAGGAATTACCCTATACCGCAAAGGTGTGGCAAACCATCGCTATTGTGGCTTTGCTTGTGGTGGTTATATTGATTTTAAGAGTTGCGTTTGGTGTGCTGCTGATGGCATTGGCCGGATCACTTATGGCGGTTTATTTTCATGGCCTTGCGGGTATGATTGAACGTAAAACCAGACTGAGCCGGAAATTTGCTATGATTATTTCCGTTACCGGGACTATTGTGATTATGGGATTATTGGTTTGGTTTATCGGCGCGAAAATACAAACCCAGGTGGCGCAGCTAAGCAATACGCTGCCTCATACAGTTAGTTCCGTCAAAGCAAAACTTGACCAAAGTCTTGCAGGACAAAAACTGCTTGAATATTCCTCTGGGGATAATTCAAAGAAATTGCTTGATACGGTTCAAACTTTTTTTAGTACCAGTTTTGGCGTGCTGGGCGATATGTATATTGTTTTATTTCTGGGTATATTTTTTACGGCCAGCCCATCGCTTTACAAAGATGGCATAATGGTGCTGGTCCCGGCAAAGCAAAAGCAGGTTGCCCAGGTTATTATGGACAGGATCAGCCTGGCGCTTAAAGGCTGGCTCAAAGGGATGCTGCTTTCTATGGTGCTCATCACTATTTTAATTACCATAGGCTTAACTATTGTTGGTGTACCTGCTGCCCTGGTGCTGGGGCTGATCACCGGAATCCTTGAGATTGTTCCCAATTTAGGGCCACTCATCGCCATGATCCCGGGCGTCTTGCTGGGCTTCACTATGAGTACCAATATTGCCATAATTGTTGCCATAATTTACATCGCATCTCAAACTATTGTCGCCAATATTGTAACCCCGCTGATCCAAAAAAAGATGATCAACCTGCCGCCGGCGTTAACACTCATCAGCCAGTTAATTATGGGCACGCTATCAGGCGCATTAGGAATCATTTTAGCTGTGCCGCTACTTGCCATCCTTATTATTATGGTGGATGAATTGTATGTAAAGAAGATAAGTGAGATAAAGGCAGGTTAAAAGCGTGATTTTTGATGGCAAAAAACAGGCTCTAAATGACGTTTTTACGCTTTCAATTTTGCAATCCCATTTTTAAAGGTCTAAAAAATCAATATCAAGGCAATTGCCAGCAGCGCCGGTAATGCCTGGATAAAAAAGATCCTTTTGCTCACCGTCATCGCGCCGTAAATGCCGGCAACACTCACACAGGATAAAAAGAAAAGGCTTACGTTATGTTGCCATTCGGGATTAGTGATCAGCAGCGCCCAAACCAATCCGGCTGCCAGGAAGCCATTATACAAACCCTGATTCCCGGCCATTACTTTGGTCTCTTTAAACTGCGCGGCGGGGATCGTTTTAAAAACTTTGGGCCCCTTGCTTGTCCAGGCAAACATTTCCAGGTATAAAAAATAGGTATGCAAAACAGCCACCAGGCCAATCAGTATTTTAATAAGGAGTTCCATCTTAGGGTTTTGGTATAAATTTAGGATTTTTTGAGTTAAAAGCACAAAATTAGCTGAAAGCACAAAGCGTAAAGCCGAAAGCTTTTTTGTCTCCTGCTTTTTGCTTTCAGCTACCCGTTACTGGCAACTCTACAAAAAAGGTAGTTCCCTTGCCGGGTTCACTTTCGAGCCAAATTTTACCGCCATGCGATTCAATGATTTGCTTGCTGATATATAAACCCAAACCAAAAGGTTGTTCGCCCTGTGTCCCGTGGCGCATGGCCGAAGTAAAGGGGTCAAATATTTTACTTTGCAGTTCGGCAGCAATGCCAAGGCCTGTATCAGTTACTGTTATCAATACTTTGTCAGCTTGCTTCCTGCTTTCAATTCGGATCGGGCTGCCTTCGGGACTGAATTTAATGGCATTAACAACCAGGTTATTTATTACGCGCCATATTTTTTCACGGTCACCCATAATCTTAACCGGAACATCGCTGGTTAAAGTAAGCTGCTGGTTTTTGTCTTTCGCTCTAAAACTGAGCAGGTTTACGCACTGGCCGAGCAACTCACCCAGGTCGAGTTCTTCTATTTTTAAAGTTTGCTGCTGGTCGAAATCTGTTTCCAGCAGGTCATTAATCAGGTCAAGGGAGTTTTTGCTGCTTACCTGTACGAGTTTCATCAACTCCTTCATGTCGGCTGGCAGCTTCTCATCCGGTTGCAGCATGCCGCTTATAGTATAGATGGCGCTAATAGGATTACGCAGGTCGTGTGCGACAATTTTAATCAACCTGGCATAGTCTTTATTCATAATTTCCAGGGCCTCCATTGTTGATTCCGTCTGCTCAAACTGCATCCGTAAAGCCCCCGATGTTTTTCTGAGCTGTTTTACATTTCGCCACAAAACAGCCATAGCTACAATAGTGAGCAACAATAAAAAGCCGCTGACAAATAAAAATTTCAACTGATAAGCCGATTGCAACTGGGCCGATTCAAGCTGCTGGTCTTTTAGCGCATACTCTATATAATCAATGCTGGAATTATTATCGGTTTTTTCCTGTTCATCGTGCAGGTTCAGTAATGCTTTGCTGTAAAAAAAGGCGTTGGCTGTGTCCTTTTTTATGGTATAAAAGTCGAACAGTTTTTTCGAAACCGACTCCATATAAACCCTGTACTTTTTCTCATTAGCAATAGTAAGCGCTTGTTTGTAATAACTTACGGCCTTAGCCGGATCGGTAGTAGCAAATTGATCGCCCAGGTCAATGATCATGTCCAGGCTTAAATAATAAAGGTTGTTTTTTATCGCATCAAACACAGCCTGTTGTAACAGGGCGATGCCTTTATCCCTTTGTCCGTTTTTTATATAGTTATCTGCGGTTAGTTGTTCAATGGCAAGTAATACCCGTTTATCTTTGTATTTTTCAGCAATTTGTTTGGCTTTGCCGATATAAGCAAGGATCGAGTCTTTCGCAAAATCAGCGGGGTATAACATCATATAATTATACCAAACCAAGGCCATGATGGAATCCCGTTTTAGCGTTGCACCGTCTGAAACAGCTCTTTTAAAACTGCTTTTGGCTTTTGGATCTTTACCAATTTCCTGGTAAGCCATCGCGATATTCATGGTAGCTTCTACGGCATCGGCTGTATCGTGGATTGCCGTATAACGGATATAGGCCTCATTATAGTAGCGGAGTGCCAGTTGCAGGTTGCCCTTTAAATCGTACACAACGCCCAGGTTATTGGCTGCACCGGCACTGCCTTTGGCGTATTGCAGTCTGCCTGCTATACTGCGGGCGCGTTCTGTGTAAAAAAAGGTGCTGTCGATACTGTTTTCGTAAAGGAGCATGCCTAACCTGTTAAGGGCGTCGACATAGTGCAGGCTATCCTTAATAAAAGGCAATTGTTTTTTCAATTTCCTGATACTTTCTATCTGCCCGTTACATACAGCGCAACATAACAATATAAAAGAAAAAAGCGCCGCCAGTTTTTTCATAAAACAAACACCAGTTAATGAAGTCAGTAATTTAAAAGTACATATTAATTGTAAAGTAGTCACAAAGAAATATGTATTCTCTTTATACTGATATTGGTGGTAAATTGATTCGGATTATTGAAAAATAGTTGCCCTGTAGAAGGATAATGACAAATTAATGGAAAAGCAAAGGCAGTGTAAACCAAGTGAGTGCATTGGCGATAGAAATGGTAATGGCGGAATTTTTCCGGCAGGGAACTGTCCCTGCCGGAAAAACAAAGTCTTAAAACCTAATTCTGTTTGTGTAGCTCAACCCTGCGGTTGATAACCCTCCCTGCCTCCGTACTATTGTCGGCAACCGGATTGGCGACGCCATAACCCGTAGCAGTTAAATTTGAAGAATGTATCCCCGAATTAATCAAATATTCCTTCACGGAATTGGCTCTGTCTTGTGATAAAGCAAGATTGTGCTCCGCGGTACCTTCCTCAGATGCATATCCCTTTAAAACAAATTTAGCAGTGGTATCCATTTTCATATTCATTGCGGCCTGGTCCAAAACCGGGTACGAATCCGTTCTCAAAACGCTCGAGTTAAACTCAAACTGGATATTACTGAAATTGTAATTGGGTGTTTGCACAGTGACAACAGGTTTTGTTTCCTGAACAGGTGTAACGGGTTTAGCTTCCTGCACAGGGGCTACCGCCTTTACGCTATCGGTAGCAGGTTTCTGAACTAATTTTTTGGCCTTGCATGCCTGTAGTGCAATTAATGCTGATGAAATAATAATGATTGAGAAACTTGATCTGTTAAAGTTCATAAAGAGCTGTTTTGTTAGTTTTAATTTAATAATAGAACGAACAAAAATAATTAAAGGTTTAATCAGGGAGATAAAAAATTAAGTTTAATGATTGTTTTTTGCCCTGCTAAAGCCTGCTCCAAATCCTTTATCAAATAATCTGCGTCCTCTAAGCCCACATACATCCGGATGAGTTGGTGACGCGAATTGGTCTTATCATAATCGCTTAAAGCTATTCCGGCAATTGAGGGGATGATCAAACTTTCGTGCCCACCCCACGATACCGCCATCAGGATATGCTGCAGCTTGTCGCAAAATGCTTCTATTTTTTGTACCGACGGATCTTTTAGTGTAAAGCTGAACATCCCGCCACAGCCCTGCATTTGCTTATGTGCAAGTTCAGTTTGTTTAAAGTTAGGGCTGAAGGGCCATATTACTTTATCAACTGCCGGATGGTTTGACAGCCATTCTGTAACCACTTTGGCGGTCTCAAAACTGCGCTGCATCCTTAACGGCAAAGTACGCAGCCCCCTGATGAGCAGCCAGGCAGAATGAGGCGACAAAGTTGGCCCGATGTTCATAAACTCATGATCGAAGATCCGTTTGATAAGTTCTTTGCTCCCGGTTAAAACGCCTGCTACCACATCCGAATGCCCGCCGATATATTTGGTTGCCGATTGTGCCACTAAATCGATTCCTAATTTAATGGGCTGTTGGTAAAGGGGCCCGCAATAGCTGTTATCAATCATGGTGAGGATGCCTTTTTCTTTTGCTATTTTGGCGATAGCCTGCAGGTCCTGCAATTCGTAACTGAATGTATTTGGGCTTTCCAGGTATATAAGCCTGGTATTTGGGGTGATTGCTTTTTCTATATTTTCAATTTCCGAGCCATCAACAAATGTGGTATGGATACCAAACTTTGGTAAAAAATTGTTGAACAGTTTAATGGTCCAGCTATAAGGGTTTTCAACCGAAACGATATGGTCGCCCTGTTTAAGTATAGCAAGGATAGGCACACTTACCGCTGCAATCCCGCTGCTGAACACCAGGGCATCTTCGGCGCCGTCCAATGCGGCCAGTTTTTGCCTTAAAATTGTTAACGTAGGATTTTGCCCCCGCGAATAAAGCAGCGCATCGTATTCTTCGGCTAATGCCCCGCGAAAATCGCTTACGGTTTTAAAGGTAAAATTGCTGGTTTGAATAATCGGCGGCGAAACAGCGTTGAAATAGTTTTCCCGCTCTTCGCCTAATTCGTTAAGTATGTATGATAGTTCCATGTTATTCAATTGGGGTTTCTGTTTTCTTTTTCCAGGTGCAGGCATAGTAAATCGCCAGTCCCAAACCATAACACGCCAGGCAGATCAGCGCGGCATAAGGATTTTCTCTGAATGTGATAAAAATATTCGCGGTAACAAACCAATAGGATAGAATAAAGATAATGGGTACCAGCGGGAACCATTTGATGGTATAAATACCCGTGCCGTCAAGGTGTTTTGTTTTCTTCCGGAGCAGGAAAATGGCTGCCGCCGCCATGGATAAACCAATCGTATCAAAAAACATTACATATTTAAGCATCTCACTAAATTTTGCCACAAAGAAGAGGATCAAAATAATAGCCGCTATAAAAAAACTCATGCCAAACTCCTGTACCTGAGTTTTTGGGTTTACTTTTTTAAATATCGGCGGCAAAATCCCGTCTTCGGCCATTGCATAATACACACGGGGATTGGCCAGCACATTTACATTCACATAAGCAAGTACCGATAAAAAAATCATAATAGAGGTGATCTTATACCCTGTGGCGCCAAAGATCACCCCGATCATTTTAGCCGCTAAGGCCGGGGTTTTTTGTAATCCGCCAATACCCAATACATGGAAGTATGCGTAATTAATAGATAAATACAGAGTAATAACCGTAATGATGCCGAAAGTTATTGCTTTTGGAATATTGGTTTTGGCATTGATGATGTCCCCGCCAAAATTTATGGTTTGCTGGTAGCCGCCATAGGTAAAAAATACAGCGACGAGGCTGAGCCCGAAAGCAGTGATCATATTGCCAGAGTGGGGTACTGCTACTGTTTGAAGCGGTAAGCCGGTACTTTTAAATACCGCTGTACAGATCAGTACGATCATGCTCATTTTAAATATAATGAGTACGCTTTGAGCGCGTGCGCTCATTTTAATGCCTAAAAAGTTAATGACATACAATACCGCCACAGAAGTAATGGTGATGATCTTCGTTCCTCCATCGCCCTGCCAGTTGGCCGGCAATAAAAATGGTTTGATGTAATCTGCACCGATGAGTGCAACGGCGGCAACAGAAGCAGCATTGCTGATCACCAGCACCCAATTGATCATAAATGCTATGGCAGGATGGTAACAATAGCTAAAAACTTTGTAAAAGCCGCCGGTCATTGGGTACCGGGCACCAATCTCGGCAAAAGTGAGTGCCCCGCATAAACTTACCAAACCGCCGAAGATCCAGGCGCCGAAGAAGATATAAACGTTTCCGGCTTTGTTGGCAACGTCGCTTGGCGTTGCAAATATTCCCATCCCAATTATTAAACTAATGACGATCATCGTCAGATCAAAGCGGTTGAGTTTCGGTTTTATGCTCATTAATTTATCTAATTGTTTTTAATCTAAATATAAATTTTAATTTTGTTAAAGTTAAGCCTGGTTAATTTTTGATTAATGACTATTGTTTGCGCAATATAATGGAATTTTTTTTGAGGCAATTTAAGCAAATGTTTATAGCAGCAATGTTTATGCTGTTTATTTGCCCCGCCATAGCGCAGGTAAAGCAACAGTCGGTCGTCCATAAAAAGCCGGCTGAACTAATGGGTCAGATCCGGGAGTTTTATCATTTAATAGCGCAGGCTAATGTTTCTTATACCTATCCAAAAGGTTTTGTGGAAACCTTAGCGCCTAATAACGAGGATTTTACATTTGATTATGCCCTTGAATTGCCGGGGAAAGATTTTGAAATCTGGTTCCAGGTTAAATCAGAAAAGGAAGACTGGATCCGCTATCAACAAGCACAAACTGCCCCGAATTCACAGTTGGCCAACCCTGATTCTGCATATAATGATTGGGGTAAAGCCCATGCGCTCGCATTCACAGGCGACCAAAAATATTTTGTAACAATTATACCACCCAATATTTTGGCCCGCTATCACGCCGATGCAGGAAAAACCTACCTGCTAACCCTGCTTGACCTCCCTGATACCAAACATTATAAATACGCCCTGCTGATCACCCTTCAAAAAAACCATACCGGTACTATCATGGCCGTGTGTTTTACCAATGATAAAGGCCCCGAGTTTTTTAAAAACATTAATAGGGCCGGTAACTGTCTGAAGTTTAAATAATAATTTCATTATGTTGATAAGTTGAGACTATGGAATGATGAATTCTGTTCCTTAATATTATTTTTGCCTTCGTGAACGTCATTGGTCATTGTGTCATTAGTCATTGGCATATTGGCTAATTGACACCCCTGGAGGTGAGTGAAGTATTGAAGCGATATTAGTGCACCCTCAATGACTAATGACCAATGACAAAAAAAAATGGCAGAACCTGTAGATTATAGTGATGATAGTATCCGTTCACTGGATTGGAAAGAACATATCCGTTTGCGGCCGGGGATGTATATTGGTAAACTGGGCGATGGCTCGGCTTATGACGATGGCGTATACGTTTTACTGAAAGAGATCATTGACAACTCCATTGATGAGTTTGTAATGGGGGCCGGTAAAACCATTGAAGTCAGCATGAGCGATCATAAAGTGTCCGTGCGTGATTATGGGCGGGGCATACCATTGGGTAAAGTGATCGACTGCGTTTCAAAAATAAATACCGGAGGCAAGTACGACAGCAAGGCCTTTCAAAAATCTGTAGGTTTGAATGGTGTAGGTACAAAGGCGGTTAATGCGCTTTCAAACTCATTCATAGTACAATCTTATCGCGATGGCCGTACAAAACTGGCTGAATTTGAAAAGGGTGAATTAATAAGAGAGGATTCTGAAAAGGATACCACTCAGCGTAACGGTACAGCAATCAATTTTATTCCCGACGATACGATTTTCAGGCATTACCGTTTTATTCCGGAATTTGTAGAAAGTATGATCTGGAACTATGTGTTCCTGAACTCGGGGCTAACCTTAAACTTTAACGGTCAGAAATATTTTTCGGAACGCGGACTTTATGACCTGCTTACCCGTAACTCAGACGCTGAAAATATCCGTTATCCTATCATACATCTAAAGGGCGAAGACATAGAAATTGCCCTGACCCACGGTCAGCAATACGGCGAGGAATATTACTCCTTTGTGAATGGTCAGCACACCACGCAGGGCGGAACGCACCAGGCGGCCTTCCGTGAGGCGGTAGTGAAAACCATCCGCGAGTTTTATAAAAAGGAATTTGACGCTTCGGATATCCGGGCATCTATTGTGGCGGCCGTGGCCATAAAAGTACAGGAGCCTGTGTTTGAATCGCAAACAAAAACGAAACTTGGCTCACAAAATATCGGTCCGGAAGGACCTTCGGTACGGGGATTTATCAATGATTTTTTAAAGAAGGAATTAGACAATTACCTTCATAAAAATCCAGCTGTAGCCGATGCCCTGCTAAAGCGTATTATGCAATCTGAACGGGAGCGCAAGGATATTGCAGGCATAAAAAAATTGGCCAATGAGCGTGCCAAAAAAGCATCCCTGCACAACCGCAAACTGCGCGACTGCAAGGTGCATTTTGATGAAACGCACGAACGCCACCTGGATACCACCCTGTTTATTACGGAAGGAGATTCGGCCAGCGGGTCTATCACCAAATCACGTGATGTGATGACACAGGCGGTTTTTAGCTTGAAGGGTAAGCCCCTGAACTGCTTCGGCCTCACCAAAAAGGTGGTTTATGAAAATGAGGAGTTTAACCTGCTGCAGCATGCCCTGAACATTGAGGACGGTCTGGACGACCTGCGCTACAATAACATTGTTATAGCAACTGATGCCGATGTGGACGGGATGCACATCCGGCTGTTGCTGATGACTTTCTTCCTGCAATTTTTCCCGGATCTGGTAAAGGCCGGTCATGTTTTTATTTTGCAGACGCCCCTGTTCAGGGTGCGTAATAAAAAGGAAACCATTTACTGTTACAGTGATGAAGAACGGCGAAATGCCATAGCCAAATTAGGCGCCAAGCCCGAGATCACCCGATTTAAAGGTTTGGGCGAGATCTCACCGGATGAATTCGGTTTATTTATCGGTAAAGACATCCGCCTTGATCCTGTTATTTTGAAGGATGCCAATATCAAAGCATTGCTCGAATATTTTATGGGTAAAAACACACCTGCCCGTCAAATGCATATCGTTAATAACCTGAGGGTGGAGAAAGATGATGAAAGTATCAATCCGCTGGTGGCCGAGGATGTGGATAGCGTGATTTTGCCGGTGGCGGTGTAGCGTGTGATAGACTACATGGGCGAGGCCTTGCGATGGGTTATACCCATCGTTGACATATTATGCCCTTTCAGGGCTTAAAGAAACATGGTAATCTTAAAGTCTAAATCATCATTCAGACAAAAAAATCACTTAATTTGTTAACGCTTTGATGTTTTCTTCCGTCAGGCATTTCAAAATCCAAAAAGTATGAAACTGAAGTATTTACTGCTATTCTTCCTGGCTATCACCACAGGTGAACATGTATTTGCACAAAGGGGTTTTCCTTTTGACAATGAGATCCGTGAATTTAAACACCAGGACAGTATCAGCTTCCCGCCAAAAAACGGCATTTTATTTATTGGTAGCTCCTCCATCCGCAAATGGACCGACCTGGAGCAGCGATTTGCAGATAAACCAATTATAAGGCGCGGTGTAGGCGGTTGCGAACTTTGGCAGCTGGTGGATTATTATACCCCTTATATTTTGTTCCCGTACCACCCGCGCAAGATCTTTATTTATGCCGGCGAAAATGACATTGCCGCGGGCAAAACCGGCGTATTTGTGTTTAACGAGTTTCAAAAGCTTTTTGAAATGATAGGGAAGCAACTGCCGGATGCGACTATCTATTTTATGGCTATAAAACCAAGCCCCAGCCGGGCCAAATATTTTGCAGAGGTAGATAACGCAAACCGACTGATAAAAAACTATCTCGCAAATAAGCCCAACTGCGCATTTATCGACGTTGCTTCGGCAATATTAAAAGATCATTCATCCGCTCCGGATTCGTCACTTTTTGAGACGGATTACCTGCATCTGAACAGCAAAGGCTACGACAGGTGGCAACGGGTTTTGCAGCCGTTTGTTAATTAAGTTAAAGCTTAAAGGCAAAAGCAGAAAGCGAAAACAAAAAGCGAAACAATAACTGATTATATCCGGGGAGAATTTGATAATAATTCCGAAATTGGCTTTCTGCTTTAGCCTTTCGGCTTTCTGCTTAAAATCCATGATTGAATTCAATACCATAATACTACAATTTGCGGAGCAGGGCGAAAAAACCGGATGGAGCTACATTGCCATCACCGCCGATATGGCGCAACAGCTAAAACCCGGTAACAAAAGGCCCTTCAGGGTGCGGGGCATGCTGGATGGTTCTGCAATTAATGGCATTGCTTTAATGCCTATGGGCGATGGCTCTTTTGTTATGCCGCTGAAAGCAGAGATCAGGAAAAGGATTCATAAAAATGCCGGGGCCATGCTGCACGTTTGTATAGAAGAAGATACAGAATATAAAGTTGAAGTGCCCGACGACCTGCAGGAATGTTTTGATTTTGAGCCCGAGGCGCAGGATTTTTTTTACAGTTTGCCCAAATCGCACCGCGATTATTTTATAAAATGGATCGACGGCGCAAAAACCAATGAGACTCGCGCCAAACGGATAATAAATACAGTAAATGCCATGCTGCGTAAATGGCGCTACAACGATATGATGCGGGCGATGAAAATGGAGGGGTGATGTGTGGATGTGCAGATTTCAGATGTGCGGATTTTAAATTATAATTTCCGCTTTTTAGGGTTTTGCCGGTTGTCAAAAACTGAAATAATCACAATTTCATTTTATAGATTTTAAAGAAGATTGATGTTTGAGGGGACACGACACAGCGACGCACATTTTTCCACTTCGAAAACACTGGAAATTGATGAGGTGTTTGATGAATTCTGTTTGCCGTTTTATCTATTTGTTCATTAACTCTTGAGGTAATTTCGGAACCCCACTCGTTTAATAAATAATCTAATAGCTTTCTGTTTTCTTCCAGGGCTCTTTCTGACCATCTTAGACTTTTATCGTCCATTTTTTTTACGGAACTCAGCTATTTTTTTATTCATTTCAGCCATCACATACTCGTGGGAATGTGTCCTGCCAGCTTCGGCATCTGCCAGTCCGGCTTTTATCCCTTCTATCTCTGCGGCTGAAAGATCGCCCCAATCATCCTCATCTTCCTCTACTTCAAACTTTAAACCCATGCGGGTTAGCACGGCTTGTAATTCGGGCAGATCGCGTTCTTCATCTATTTCTATTTTCAATGTTGCCATATATCAAATTTACTAACAATTTCGGGTATGTTCATAATTGTAGGCTTATTTTCAAATAAATATTGCCCGGTCAAAATCAGCACATTAAAAATTGTTGAAATATCATCGGGTGTTTAAAAATCTGCACATCTGTAATCCACACATCTGCACATTAACCATTATCTTTACCCATCCATATTTTTTAGCTGAGAATGAGTGAAGATATAAGCAATAACGATACACCTGTAAATAACGACGACAATAAACTGCATAATGTGATCTCCCTCGACGGGCTGTACGAAAACTGGTTCCTGGACTATGCTTCTTATGTAATCCTCGACCGTGCTGTTCCGCATATAAACGATGGTTTAAAACCTGTACAGCGCCGCATTCTGCACTCACTTAAGGAAATGGACGACGGGCGCTTTAACAAAGCCGCCAACGTTATCGGCAACACCATGAAGTATCACCCGCATGGCGATGCTTCCATCGGCGACGCCATGGTTCAGATTGGTCAGAAAAACCTGCTCATCGATTGCCAGGGAAACTGGGGTGACCCCGTTACCGGCGACTCGGCGGCAGCACCCCGTTATATCGAGGCCCGGTTATCGAAATTTGCGCTTGATGTTGTTTTTAACCCCGATACTACCGACTGGCAGGCCAGTTATGATGGCCGTAACCGCGAACCGATTACGCTCCCGGTTAAATTCCCTTTGTTGCTTGCACAGGGAGCCGAGGGTATTGCTGTTGGTTTAGCTACAAAAATATTGCCGCATAATTTTATTGAACTGATAGATGCCTCTATCGAGGTATTAAAAGGCAACCTGCCAAACCTGCTTCCCGATTTCCCGACAGGAGGTATGGCCGACGCTTCACTTTATAACGACGGGCAACGCGGCGGCAGGGTGAGGGTGCGCGCGAAAATTGTGGAGCGTGATAAAAAAACCCTGGCCATTACCGAAATTCCGTTCAGTACCACGACTGGTGGTTTGATGGAAAGTATTGTTTCCGCAAATGAAAAAGGCAAGATCAAAATCAAAAAGATTGAGGATAATACCTCAAGCAGCGTAGAGATCATGGTACACCTGGCGCCGGGGATCTCGCCTGATGTAACCATCGACGCCCTGTATGCTTTTACCGATTGCGAGGTTTCCATTTCGCCCAATACCTGCGTGATCCAGGATGATAAGCCGCGCTTTATGAGTGTGAATGATATGCTTACCGAAAGTACGCATTACACCCGGAAGCTGCTTAAAATGGAGCTGGAGATTAAGCTGAAAGAGCTGATGGAAAAGATATTTTTCAGCTCCCTGCTCAAAATATTTATACAGGAAGGAATGTATAAGCATCCTGATTATGAAAGTTCCGGCAATTTCGAAATGGTGCTGGAAGTTTTGAACCGCTTATTCGAACCATTTTTTCCACTGTTTTACAGGGAAATATTGCCCGAAGATTATAAGAAACTTATTGATAAGCCAATGAGCAGTATTACCCGTTTTGATGTGAAAAAAACGGATGAGCAGATCAAGGCATTGGAAAATGAGATAAAAGAAGTAAAACATCACCTGAAACATTTAACCGATTATACCATCGCCTGGTTTCAGAAACTGAAAGACAAGTATGGCAAGGGCCGTGAACGTAAAACCGAGCTGCGTACCTTTGATCGTGTTGAAGCCGCACAGGTAGCGCTGGCCAATGTTAAATTATACGTTAACCGCGATGATGGTTTTATTGGCACAGGTTTAAAGAAAGATGAATTTGTTGGCGATTGCTCGGATATCGACGAGATCATTGTTTTCAGGGCCGATGGAAAATGCATGATCACCAAAGTGCAGGACAAAGTTTTTGTGGGTAAAGAGATTATACACGTTGCTGTATTTAAAAAGAATGATGAGCGTACGGTGTATAACATGATCTATAAAGACGGGCAAAGCAGTGTAAGCTATATCAAGCGGTTTTCGGTAGTCGGCGTTACCCGCGATAAGGAATACGACCTTACCAAGGGCAGCAAAGGCAGTCGGGTTTTATACTTTAGCGCAAACCCCAACGGCGAGGCCGAAATAGTTAATGTGCAGTTGAAACCTCATAGCAAACTTAAAAAGTTGCAGTTTGATGAAGATTTCGCGGCGCTGGCTATTAAGGGGCGCAACTCCATGGGCAATATCATCACCAAATATCCTGTGAAAAAAATCATATTGAAGAGCAAAGGTGTTTCAACACTTGCCGGCAGGAAGATTTGGTACGACGATGTTTTAAAACGCTTAAATGCGGATGGTCGCGGGAAATACCTGGGGGAATTTGATGGTGACGACAGGATTTTAACCGTATTAAGCAATGGAATTTACGAACTCACCAGCTTCGATCTGAATAATCATTTTGATGATAAGATGATTGTGATTGAGAAGTACAACCCGGCAAAAGTTTTTTCGGTTGTGCATATCGATGGCAAATCGAAAAACTACATGGTAAAGAGGTTCATGTTCGAAAATACCGCTATCGGCAAACAGACAAGTATCATCAGCGATGAAAACGGTTCAAAACTGGTGCTGATCTCCGGCGCGGCCCAGCCGGTTATAAAAGTTGAACAGCTGAAAGGCAAGGAACAAACTCCGGAAGCATTAGAAGTTGATCTCACAACCCTGATAGATATAAAGGGAATGAAAGCTATGGGCAACCGCCTTTCTCAGCACACTATAAAAAAGGTTGAACTGATAGCCGAAATTGAACCTGAAGAAGAAAGCGTTGACGAACTTGACGGAGACCTGGAGCAGGATGAAGTAATTTCAGAATCCCCCGACACAGTAGAAAAAGAAGAGCCTCCTGTTAAAGAAACAAAGATTAAGGAACCTGAAAGCCCAATAGAAAAAGCTCCCGAACAACCGGTGAAATCTTCTGAAAAATCGGATGAATCCCCCGACTCGGTGGAACAATCTCCAAAACCAGTGGAATCACCTCAAAAACCAGTGGAACCTGTGATCAAAAAAATAGACTTTGAAATAACCAATCCCGATGATATTGACATAGATGATAAGGGGCAGTTGGGACTGTTTTGATAATTGTTTTGAACAATGTAGTATATGGGACTCGGGATACTCGACCTGTTTTTAACGCTGCTGCATTTTGCAATAATTGGCTTTAACCTGTTTGGCTGGATCTGGAAACCTTTGCGAAAGGCGCACCTTATTTGTATCGCTGTTACTGCGGGTTGCTGGTTTATCCTGGGCATCTGGTACGGCATCGGCTATTGCCCGATCACCGACTGGGATTGGAGCATCAAGGAAAAGCTGGGCGAAACCAACCTGCCCGGTTCCTTTATTAAATATTATGCCGATAAGATCAGCGGCAAATCAGTTAATGATTCATTTATAGATACCATGACTGCCGGGTGTTTTTTTATGGCGGCGATGCTTTCGGTTTATGTGAATTTTATAAAAGGAACGATTTTTAAAGCTCGTGCCCGAAAGTCTTGAATATGAACTTTTGATGCAAGTAAATTAAGTTGGTTTCAAAAAAAGCAGCAATGACATTAAAAGTTGTAAATTTGTATATATGTTATCAACAACAGAAATAGAATCTAAACTACAGGAAATTAAACCTGTGCTTACTGAAAGATTCCATGTAAGCAAAATTGGTTATTTTGGTTCCTATGCCAGGGGACAGCAAACGGATAACAGTGATTTAGATTTGGTGGTTGAGTTTTCACAACCCGTAGGCTGGGCTTTTTTTACCCTGGAGAGTTTTTTAGAACAATCTTTAGGACTTAGTATTGATTTAATCACGAAAAACGGACTAAAGGACAGAATTAAGGAATCAATTCTTAATCAAGTAAAATACATTTGAAACAGAACGAGAGAGACCAGATCCTATATCTGGAAGACATAGTGCTTTCAATGCAAAGAGTGGAGGAATACATAATAGGACTGGATTTTCAACACTTCAAATGGGATTATAAAACAGTTGATGCTGTAATACGTAATTTTGAAGTTATTGGTGAAGCTTCGAAGAATTTATCTGAAAAAATCAAGTCTAAATATCCTAATGTTCCCTGGAAGGAAATGTACCGTTTGAGAAACCGTATTAGTCACGAATACTTTGGTATTGATTATGAAATTATTTGGGACATTTTGACTAAACATCTGCCTCAGAATTTAAAAGATGTAATCGAAATATTAGAAATTGAGCGGTCACAGGGTTCACAATGACCCGTTAATTACCGTATTAATCCGTTGTTTTAGGAGAAATTATTTTATAAGCATGAAAAAACTATCCCTCATTTTTTTCGCAATAATGGTCCTTGCCAACATTTGTATTGCCCAAAAAGCCAATCATACTTTTGCCCTCGGCGATTCCACATTTATGCTGGATGGCAAGCCATTGCAGCTGATCTCGGGCGAAATGCATTGTACCCGCATTCCCCGTGCTTACTGGCGCGACCGGATGAAAATGGCGAAAGCGATGGGTTTAAATACCATTGGTACCTACGTTTTCTGGAATGCGGAAGAACCAGAAGAGGGTAAGTTTGATTTTACAGGTAATAATGATATTGCTGAGTTTGTACGCATAGCCAAAGAGGAAGGCCTGTGGGTGATCTTGAGGCCAAGTCCTTACGCCTGCGCCGAGTGGGAATTTGGAGGCTATCCATGGTGGCTGCTGAAAGATCAAACTCTGAAAGTACGGAGCAAGGACCCGAAGTTTTTAAAATATTACCATGATTATATTATGCAACTGGGCAAGCAATTGTCGCCGCTGCTGGTTACAAACGGTGGTAATATTTTGATGGTACAGATTGAAAATGAATATGGATCGTACGGTGATGATAAAGAATACCTGGAGATCAACCGCAAAATATTCAACGAGGGTGGCTTCAACGGCCTGCTGTTTACCTGCGATGGTGCTTCGGAAATGCCAAGGGGTTATTTGCCGGGCTACCTGCCCGCTGTTAACGGTTTGGATAATCCGAAGGAAGTAAAAACGTTGATCAACAAATATCATAATGGCAAAGGGCCCTATTACATTGCCGAGTGGTATCCCGGTTGGTTCGACAGTTGGGGGTATTCGCACCAAGGCAGCAAAGCTGATGAAGATGCGAAGAAGCTGGATGAAGTGCTATCTGCAGGCATATCCATTAACTTGTATATGTTTCATGGCGGCACTACACGCGGTTTTATGAACGGCGCCAACATGAGCAAGCATGAGCCCTATATGCCGCAAACATCCAGTTATGATTATGACGCCCCTTTGGATGAGGCCGGTAATCCGACGCCCAAATTTTATAAATTCAGGGAGGTGATCGCAAAACATTTACCCGTCGGCGAAACGCTGCCGCCCGTGCCCGAAAAACATAGAACTATTGCCATCGACAGTATTTATTTGCCTGACCATGCCACTTTGTTCTGGAATCTGGGTAAACCGGTTGTTGCTGATCATCCTTTATGTTTTGAAGAGCTAAATCAGGGTTATGGTTTTGTATTGTACCGAACAACATTGAAGGAGGCTGCTAAAGGCATTTTAAAAATTAAAGAAATGCGGGATTTTGCCACTGTGTTTTTAAATGGCAAGCGGGTTAGTATTTTAGACAGAAGGTTAAAACAGGATTCAGTACAAATTGAGGGTACATTGCCAAATACCACACTTGATATATTGGTGGAAAACAACGGCCGCATTAATTACGGTCCCTATTTAATTGATAATCGCCAAGGCATCACCGAATCGGTAACTTTAAACGGCGTTGAACTCAGCGGCTGGAAAATGTATAAATTTCCATTCAACAACATGGATGGCATCACAAAATATATCACCACCAAACCCTCCAAACAACCGGGCTGGTATGCGATGAGCTATCCGCCGGGCCTGCCTGCGTTTTACAGGGGTACCTTTAATTTGAATATTGTTGGTGATACCTGGCTGGATATGCGTGGCTTTGGCAAGGGATTTGTTTTTCTGAATGGTCATAACCTCGGCAAATACTGGAAAATTGGCCCGCAGCAAACCCTGTATATCCCAGCTTCATGGCTCAGAAACGGCGACAACGAAATTGTGGTTTTTGATGAATTGAATGTCGGCCACAGGTCGATCAGTACTTTGGATCACCCGATTTTAAACCTGATGGGGAGGTAATGCCGGCAACTTTATAATGTAATAAAAATCGGTTGTTTTTATATTTTTGACACCTTGTTTTAAATTCCTAATAAACTAATGTTTTTTCACGGAGGCTCTTATTACTACATCATTATTGGCCTGCAGATCTATTGTGCAGTACACAGTTACCGTAGGGGGACGCTTAATCGGTGGATTTTCCTGATAGCATTTTTACCGGTTATAGGGAGTATTATCTATCTGTACAGCGAAGTGCTTTCAAACAAGAACAGTTTCAGGACAGTTAATAAACCTTCCATTGATGTGGGCGCGGTGATTAATCCGGGCGGGAGGATCAAAAAACTGGAAGAAGAATTACGCTTTACCGATACCTTCGCCAACAAAATAAAACTGGCGGATGCCTACCTTGCCGCCGGCTTAACCGATAAGGCCATCGACCTTTATAAAGCAAGTTTAACCGGGGCATTTTCAGAAAACGAACATGTTATGGGTCAGCTTATTGTTGCTTATTTTGCGCAGCAGCGTTATGAAGAAGTTATTCCCATAGCAAAGAAATTGTACAACTTACCTCAATTCCCCCGTTCAAAGGCACATATTTTGTATGCCCTGTCGCTTGAAAATACCGGGAATATCGAACAGGCTGAAAACGAGTTTAAAGCGATGAAGGGCCGCTATTCTTATTATGAGCAACGTTACCAATACGGCCTGTTTTTGATGCGCGCCGGAAGGGACAAAGATGCCTGGCAGATTTTTACAGATATGCTGAGCGAAGAACCGCACCTGGGGCAGATGGAAATAAAAAGTAACCGCCAGTGGTTTGCAAAGGCAAAGGAAGAACTAAGGAAAATCAGCGTACCGGAAGGCACGGTTTGATTTTGCATTTTCTTCAATGTGAAACTGATTTTACGCCGCTGTTGGTGTTTTAACCAACAGCTACCGATATGTTAAGCAGGGTCCCGAATTCCTGTGGCAAAACATTCCTGATTGTTGGTGACAACACCAACAATGGCGAGAAATCGAATAATCTATATACTTATAAAATACGCAGCCTCGAAAACATGGCCGGGTTCTAATTGCTGGATGGCTTCTTTTTTACTGATATCCACATGTTTGCCAACGGTATCGGCGCAGCCAAGCCAGGGTTCAATGCAAATAAAGTTGCCGCCGCCTTTGCCCCAGATCCCCAGGTAATTAAAATGCGGAAATTGAACCGAAACCGATTCCTCATGTTTATCACTCTTAATACAAACTTCCCTCGACTTTAGATTTTTAAATACCAGGGCATCATTTTCAAACATGTCCCTTTTTAAATAGATCCGGTTTCCGGGATTCTGCACGGGCTTGGCTTCGCCGGTATAAAAACCTTCCGGCGAAATCAGGTGCCGTTCTAATTTCTCCTCGATCTCAAATTCAATATAATAATCTTCATAATTTTCGCCGGCATTAAAAGGTACACTTAAAGCCGGGTGACCGCCTACCGAAAAAAAGATGTTTTTCTTGTCGTGACTGATCAGCTTATAGGTTATCCGAAGTGCATTATCGATGAGGTTGAATAAAACCTGGAAATCAAATTTATAAGGATAAACGTGGATGGTTTTTTCGGAACTCGGCAGTGAAAATACTGCATGTACTTCGTCACTCTCCAATATAATAAACTCCGACTTCCGCGCAAAGCCATGCCTTGCCATTGGGTACACGTTGCCATCAACCAGCAGTTCGTCATTGATAACGGCACCCACTATCGGGAAAAGGTTGGGTGCATGCGACCCCCAAAAATTAGGGTCGGCCGCCCACAAATGTTCTGTTTGCGTGGTTTTGTTAAAAATGGAAGTTAATTCGGCTCCCATTGCAGCTATTTCTACTTTTAAAAACTCGTTCTCAAGTACGATCATTGGTAATGTA
>Ga0316224_1001859_pt1 | contig 21290 bp, 18 predicted proteins | sample TBH18013metaG_FD_206254 | JGI IMG/M metagenome (GOLD analysis project Ga0316224, IMG submission 206254) | Freshwater microbial communities from Trout Bog Lake, Wisconsin, USA - TBH18013 | ecosystem: Environmental > Aquatic > Freshwater > Lake > Hypolimnion/Profundal zone | place: USA: Wisconsin... | reverse complement strand
CATTGCCAGTCCTCCTCGACGGGTTGTAAAGTGAATATCGCCATCACTCTCTACATCTACCCGGTAGTAGCCCGCATGCTCAATGGTGAACACTCCATTGGCCGTGTCTATCTCCACAGAATAACCCGCCGGAAGCAGGCGCAAATCGAATGAGGCGCGACCGGAAGCTACGTTAAACTGGATGAAATCAGGTGTCTGGTTGACCAGGTTGAGCTCAGTGCCCCCATCAGCACGGATGAAGTTTCGATTTCCCATCTGGAGCTCAAGATCCCCTTCTTTGTCAGCATAGAGTGCATCGCCAGCTGCAAGCGGGATGTTGGGTGCTGCGCTGACCCAGTCTGGTGCGCCCTGACGCCAGAAAGATACTTCTCCTTCGATATAACTTAATCTTAACGGAGTGACTAATTGTTTGGATCTATACTCTTGAGCGAATGCGGCAGAGCAGCTTATCGAGAACGTTAAAAAGAGAGCGAGCGTGTAAATAAGTCGGGGCAATGAAAGCATGAATGTCTCCTGAATTATGCAATCGATTTTATTTAGCAACGGTGTAATTTCATACTACCAGTTTTCATGCCAAGTGATGAACCATTATAGAGCGATGGGGTCTGGTATTTGTGGAGAATTGTTGACTGACAACGAGGAATCAATATACTGGAATTCATTGTTAACGTTAAGCGCGGCAAGAAAGCAGGAAATGAAAGTCGAAATTTGGTCAGATTTAATTTGCCCATGGTGTTACATCGGAAAGAGGCGCTTTGAAATGGCCCTCATCCAGTTTGAAAACCGGGAGAGCGTTGAGGTGATTTGGCGCAGCTTTGAGCTTGATCCAGATTCCCCATCACAACACTCCGTCACATTAGCCGAGTTATTGGCGCGAAAGTACGCTGCCAGCCCGCAACAGGCGGCAGCCATGATTGCACGGGTGACTGATGTCGCGACAGAAGTGGGATTGGTATACCATCTCAATCATGCCCATCCGGGTAACACTTTTGATGCGCACCGTCTGCTGCATTTTGCAGCCATGCGCCAACTTGACGAACAAGCGATGGAGCGGATCATGCACGGCTATTTTTGTGAAGGACTGGCTGTCGGGGATCGTAAAGCACTGGCGCGACTTGCCCCGGAATTGGACATGCAGGAAAACGAGGTATTGACAATGCTGGAGAGTGAGGACTTTTATGAAGAGGTGCGAGCTGATGAAGCTCGCGCACGAGAGTTAAATATTAGCGGCGTGCCATTTTTTCTGATTGATGGTAAAACAGGGATTTCAGGTGCCCAACCGGTAGCGGTATTTGTAGAGGCATTGCAGAAGGCGTGGGCAAATAAATGACACCAGACAAAGCCAAGTAATTTGAATTTAGCAAAAATGCGCATCACTTGTTACGGAATACTATTTATTTAAAGGCTGGAAAGGAAGTTGTAATGCTCGGTTTTATTATTTCAAGTGCGGTGTTCTATTGTGCAGTGTCGATTTTGAATCGCTACTGGTGCTCCCAAAAGCGTGAGACTTCTTCAGGGAAATTACAGGTCATGATAGTGGCGACGGTTGTTTCAATAGGCGCTGGCTGGCTTGTGGACAAAATAGATGGTGATTCCGAATCAGCCCAGAGCAAAATGTCATTTGAAGAAATCATTCAAACGGGAGATCCGTTGAAAATAGCAAAATTGATCGTCGGGATTAACTAATTTCCGCTGGAAAAATCAGAGCCAAAGAACGATAGAAAATTCTGCACTATCCAATAGCTGTGAACTTATTGGCGGCTTTGCAAACTAACTTCAAGAAGTAAATCTGCCTTCACTCAAGTGATCACTCTTGTTTCAAAAGGAAAATAGTGAACAATACTAAAACATTAATTGCAGCATTGCTCATTGCAGTATCATCTGCCTCAATTAGCTCGGCTTATGCAGAGGTCGGTCATATGGGGCACGGAAACGGAAGCCATTGGAATGGGGGGCACTGGAGCGGAGGTTGCTTTGGCTGCGGCTTGTGGCTTTTTGATGCACTTCTTGCTACCGATATAGCCATTCAATCGGCACAACAGCCTGTGATGGTTGCGCCGCCTCCGGCTTATGTTCAACCGGTACCTCAGCCGACGTACGTTCAGCCGATGCCAGCTCCAATGCCAGCCCAACCTCCAGTTCCCACTTGGTATTTTTGCAAGTCCACCAATGGTTACTACCCCTATACACAATACTGTCCTGAAGGTTGGCAGCCAATATCTGCAACTCCTCCACACTAACTCAGGCCAAATTATTTTGGGGCAGCAATGGGTGACTCAGGTAAGTTAAGAGTATTTTTTGCTTTGCTGCCTAGTCATGCAGAAAGTGCCGTGCTATCAGCGTGGCAGGTTAGATTACATGAGCCGTGCGGTGGGCGTAAGATGAAAATCGACACGCTGCACACTACTCTGGTTTTTGTGGGCGGCATAGAGTCGAATCGGCTGGAAACTTTGAAGTGGCTGGCACAGCAAGTTAAAGGTGAATCTTTTGAACTTGTTTTTGATGAGGCGAACTATTGGAGAGATAAACATATTGTATATGCCAGCCCGAATAGTGTTCCTCCCCAATTAACCCGACTTGTACAGGATTTGGAGCAGAATTTAATTCAACACCACTTTCAGTTTGATCAACGTGAGTACAAACCCCACGCCACCTTATTGCGTCATGCCATTTGGGGAGATGCACCGTTACCTGACATGGAACGTGCGGTATGGCAGGTAAGAAATTTTGTGCTGCTGCAATCTACTCCGTGCGCTGAGGGGGCTCACTATAGTGTGTTGGGTAGCTTTAAGTTAGCATGATCGTCCGCCTTGAGAGGGCAATTGTGCGAATGAAAACCTAGCGACAGGACTTACAGGAACTCTATCTTGATATGCCGCATATGTCTTAGCGACAGTGGAGAGCGCTTGGCCAATAGCAAGCGCATCAATTTATCATCCTTAAGATATCTGGATTTTCTTACAACTCCTTGCTTTCTGCTCGGTAACACAATTTTATTCTGCATAAGAACTTTCATTGTAATCGGGGAAAAATTCATGTTCCGTCATGGAAACAATTTTAAGCAAATTGAATAGATTTGTGAAGTTTAATTAACCGCTTCCCCTCGTTTTTTGACGGTATCAGCGATTGAAGGCAGCTTTTATGCCGTCAAAAATACTGTCAAATGTGCGGGATTGCAATGAACTTTACTGGACGTTACAGACAACAAAAAACCCGCTAGAGCCTTATTCTATGCGGGTTTTTGGACTTTCTTGTAACTTGCTGAACATTCGGTTGGTGGCTCGGGGCGGAATCGAACCACCGACACAAGGATTTTCAATCCTCTGCTCTACCGACTGAGCTACCGAGCCAACACGAAGCCGCGCATTATAACGGTATTGGAAATTATTGCAAATTTTAAGATTGATTTCATGCCTAAATATTCCCCCGGCTAGTTTGATGTAGAATGACAAACTTGATTTTTAACTCGTTAAGGGCACAGCCATGTACATGATCGCACCCAGTATTCTTTCCGCCAATTTCGCCAAGTTGGGAGAGGAAGTTGATAATGTGCTCGCATCCGGTGCGGACATTGTTCACTTCGATGTAATGGATAACCATTACGTACCTAACCTGACCATCGGGCCTCTGGTTTGCGAGGCGCTCTGTAAACACGGTGTAACCGCCCCGATTGATGTGCACCTGATGGTCAAGCCGGTTGATCGCATTATTCCTGATTTTGCCAAGGCTGGGGCAACGTACATCACTTTCCATCCGGAAGCGTCGGAGCATATTGATCGTACGATCGGTTTGATTAAGGAAAGTGGCTGCAAGGCCGGGTTAGTGTTTAACCCGGCCACGCCTTTGGATATACTTGAATACACCTTGCCTAAACTGGATATGGTGCTGCTTATGTCAGTTAACCCCGGTTTCGGCGGACAGAAGTTTATTCCTTATGTGCTGGATAAAGCTCGCAAGGTGCGCAAGATGATTGATGCTGGAGGTTACAATATTCGTCTGGAGATAGATGGTGGAGTAGGGCCTGCAAACATCAGAGAAGTGGCGGAGGCCGGGGTGGATACCTTTGTCGCAGGCTCGGCAGTATTCAGCAAACGTAACGAGCAGGACAAAAATGGCTATAACAGCATCATCGGTGAATTGCGCGCGGAGTTGGCCAAGGTTGCCAAATAATGCCTCAAGCCAATTTCCCTTTATCCATTTCGGCCATTGTGATCGATCTGGATGGGACGCTGCTGCACACAGCCCCTGAACTGGCTGAGGCGGCAAACAGGATGCTGCGTGATATGGGGCGTCCCCCGGTGTCTCAAGAGCTGTTGATGAGCTACATTGGCAACGGTATCAGCTGGCTGGTTAAACGTGCTCTGACCAGGGACATGCACGCAGAACCAGACGCGGCGCTATATAAAAAAGCTTTGCCTGTTTTTGAAAATCATTACACTGAACTGCTGCTGCAGAGCAAACCATTTGACGGTGTGATTGCCGGTTTGGACGTCATGAAAAACTGCGGTTTTCGTCTCGGCTGCATCACCAATAAATTGGCACGCTATACCGAGCCTTTGCTCAAAGGCGTGGGGTTAGCGAATTATTTCGAGATCGTACTATCCGGCGACAGCCTGCCCGAGAAAAAGCCACATCCCATGCCGTTGCTGCACGCAGCAAAATTTTTCGGCGTCCCGGTGGAGAAACTGCTGTTGATAGGCGACTCACTTAATGATGCACTTGCGGCAAGGGCGGCGGGCTGCACGGTATTCTGCGTGCCTTACGGTTATAATCATGGGGAACCGGTTGAAACTTTGGATGTGGATGCCGTTATTGCTGATTTGCCGGGAGCTTTGAAACTTATCAATCATGCTTGAATGATGAATCAATTGCAGGGTGGATAAATGTGACCCACCCACTTCTGATAGAGGTGGATGCGCTGCACTTATCCACCCTACGGTTTAATGATATATAAAGGTACTTTAGTAATTTCCTCATCCCTAAGTACCCCCAAAAAGCAGGAAGTTTTTCATGTTAACACCCATCACCGAAGACGAATTCAAACAACTTGCCCGGCAAGGTTACAACCGCATCCCGCTGGTTGTCGAAACATTTGCCGACCTGGATACCCCTCTTTCTCTGTATCTCAAACTTGCCAATAAACCGTATACCTATTTGTTGGAGTCGGTACAGGGAGGTGAACGCTTTGGCCGATATTCGTTTATTGGCTTACCAGCCGATACGCGTATCACCGTGCGAGGCAAACAAATTACAGTGACTCAACCGTCAGGCGAGGTTACGCATGAGGTGGATAATCCGCTTGATTTTATCAAACAGTATCAATCTGATTTCAACGTGGCACCGCTGCCTAATCTGCCCCGGTTTACCGGTGGTCTGGCAGGATATTTCGGCTACGATACAGTGCGTTATATTGAGCCACGTCTTGCAGTCGTGCAGAAGAAAGATGTCATCGGCACGCCGGATATTTTGCTGATGCTCACCGAACAGTTGGCAGTAGTGGACAATCTGTCCGGCAAACTGACTTTCATCGTGTACGCTGATCCGGCACAGAACCAGTCCTACGAAAATGCACGCCAACGTCTTGATGCGCTCCAGCGAGCAATGCGTCAGTCGGTAAAAATTCCTGATGCCCCCCAATTGCCCAGCTACCAAGCGCATTCTGAATTTGGCGAAGATGCCTTCAAGGCTGCGGTAGAAAAAGCCAAACACTATATTTTTGAGGGTGACATCATGCAGGTGGTGCTGGCACAGCGCATGGTGCAGCCCTTTCCCGCCTCGCCACTTTCGCTGTACCGCGCACTGCGCAGCATTAATCCGTCCCCTTACATGTTTTATTACGACATGGGCGATCATCATGTGGTCGGTGCCTCACCGGAAATTCTGGCGCGACTTGAGGGGGATACGGTTACCGTTCGCCCTATTGCCGGAACCCGTCCTCGCGGCAAGACACCGCAACTGGATGCAGAGCTGGCTGAAGAGTTGCTGGCCGACCCGAAAGAGCTGGCCGAACATTTGATGCTGATCGACTTGGGTCGCAATGATATCGGCCGTGTTGCCGAATATGGCACGGTGAAACTAACCGAAAAGATGGTGATCGAGCGTTACTCGCATGTGATGCACATCGTGTCCAATGTGGATGCAAAACTCAAGCCCGGGCTGCATGCGATTGATGTGTTAAAGGCCACCTTTCCCGCCGGCACCGTCAGCGGAGCTGCAAAAGTGCGTGCTATGGAAATTATTGATGAACTGGAACCCAGCAAGCGTGGTATTTACGCCGGAGCTGTTGGTTATTTGGGGTTTAATGGCGATATGGACTTGGCCATCGCCCTGCGCACTGCCGTAGTGAAAAACAATACCCTGTTTGTGCAGGCAGGTGCCGGTATCGTGGCAGATTCAGTCCCCTCCAGCGAATGGCTGGAGACACAAAATAAAGCACGCGCAGTGTTGCGGGCGGCTGAGATTGTGCTTGAGGGATTGGATGCCAAAGTGCATCGCTAGAGTAGCAAATATGATCAAGGTTTGTATCAATAAGTCGATAAGTAAATTAATTACAAGTCGATAGAAATCAGATGGAAATTAAAGACTTCATGCCGTGGGTCAGAATAATCGCACAGAATATTCACCGATCCTTGCCCGCCAGTATTATGCTGAATGACCTTGTTCAGGACGGCATGATCGGGTTGATTGTTGCATTGCGCGAATACAATCCTTCAATTGGTGCTCCTTTCCATAGTTTTGCAGTCAACAAGATCAAGTGGTCCATTATGGATGGACTGCGTGCTGGAGATTGGGCCGAAAAATCGGTTCGCGCCCGTGCCAACAAGGTTACCAAAACGATTGAAAAATTGCAGGGGGTATTATTAAGGCCTCCCACTAATCAGGAGATAGCCAGCGAGCTTGGAGTGCGGGTGAATGATGTTATTGCGATTCTTGGCGAAGTCAACGGCATCAGTTTTGTGCGAATCAATGACTACCAGCGGCAAGATGAAGAGCATGAGGGGGCCACACAAGACATTAAAGATTTTAGTCAGGAACCGTCCACTATTGTGGAGCGACGCGAGTCCTATTTCCGCGCGATTGAATATCTGAAAAATTTGTTACCCAACGAGAGAAAAGCCTTCATTCTAAGAAATATTTGCGAGATGAGCAGCCGGCAAACTGCTATCGAGATGGGACTCAGCGAATCCAGAGTCAGCCAGTTGTATAAAACGGCGGCCGAGAAAATTGCAGACAATATGTAGTTCGTTGGTGGAAAAGTAAAAAAATGTCAGATTAGGGTGACGGAAATTGTTACTGTTGGTGAGTTCGATTTGTGTGTAGAAGTGTGGCGTTTATTTTGTGATATTCTATCCCTATGAAAATATTAAGGATATAATTATTTCGTGGTTGGGTAAAAGCGTTTGAGTACAAAGTATAAGTTATACTTTAGTCAGTAAGGCTTTGAAAATATTTGGTTTGTTTTGGCTTGAAATTAAACCTGCGGGAATCGATTTATTCAATTTAAGGGGAGCGGTGGTGAGGCAAATACAGAAAGGTTTTACTTTGATCGAATTGATGATCGTGGTTGCGATCATCGGTATTCTGGCGGCAGTGGCAATTCCGGCTTACACTAAATACACCAAGAAGGCGAAGTTTACTGAAGTGGTGCAAGCGACTCAGGCTATTAAAACGGCACTGGAATCGTGTGCTAGTGACCAAGGCAGTTTCACGAACTGTTTTGCAGCCACCCAAGGAATTCCTGCGAATGTTGGTTCTTGGGCCGCTGGAACAGCAAGCCAAACAAGTATTACTACTCCAGCATTTGGTAAATATGTAGCTTATGTTGGTGTGCCAACTACTGCTGGGGCGGCTGGAGTTACTACCGCTGCGATCACTGCCGCAGCTATCAGCGCCTCCGGTATGGCAGGCGAGGCTTACGAGCTGGATGCATCCTTTAACTCGGCAGCAGGGGTGACTTGGACCACCAACACGTCTAGCAGCTGTTTGACCGCTAACATTTGCAAATAGGCATGTTAGAGCTATTGCTTAGTTTGCCGACCAATTTTTATTGCGGAAAAATCTGGGCTCATTTGATCTTGGGAGAGAAATGGGCTGAACCTCTAAAGTGAAGGAGATTTAGTGTGTCCTGACGAAAATGGTCACTCTTAATGACGTATATGGGCAAATATAATTGATGTGTAGCAACAGATATGAGGTGTATACCCGTTAGTAATATAGGTTTGTCTTGTGATTATAAAGTGGCTCAAATTTTGCTTTAAACTAATCAGCACATTCCGTGTGTGATGAATTACCCAAATATTTTAAGGAGCATAAACATGAAACAAGTCCAAAAAGGTTTTACCCTGATCGAATTGATGATCGTGGTCGCGATTATCGGTATTCTGGCGGCAGTGGCCATTCCGGCATACAGCAACTACACCAAGAAAGCGAAGTTTACTGAAGTGGTGCAATCTACTCAGGCCATTAAAACAGCAATGGAATCGTGTGCTAGTGACCAAGGCAGTTTCACGAACTGTTTTGCAGCCACCCAAGGAATTCCTGCGAATGTTGGTTCTTGGGCCGCTGGAACAGCAAGCCAAACAAGTATTACTACTCCAGCATTTGGTAAATATGTAGCTTATGTTGGTGTGCCAACTACTGCTGGGGCGGCTGGAGTTACTACCGCTGCGATCACTGCCGCAGCTATCAGCGCCTCCGGTATGGCAGGCGAGGCTTACGAGTTGGATGCATCCTTTAACTCGGCAACAGGGGTGACTTGGACCACCAACACGGCCAGCAGCTGTTTGGCCGCTAATATTTGCAAGTAATTTTTTCTGTCCTTTAAAGAAGCCCCTCAACGAGGGGCTTCTTTTATTCTAGCGACCACAATGCGAATTAATCAAACCGATATTTTAGTGGTTTTGCTGGTGGCAGCCGTTTCTGCACTGTATGGGCAGTTTCTGTGGAACCCGCTCATATTCGATGATTTGCTGCCGTTCATGACAGATAACGTGGGCAATCAGCTTGTATCCAGTTATCATTTTTCGCTGATTGAACTTCATTCGCTCCCTATGGTTACCCTAGCTTGGACTAAAGCCTGGTTCGGTCTCGATTTGATCAATTTTCGGGTGGGTAATTTGCTATTGCACGCAATGGTGGTGCTGGCGCTGTTTTTCTTTCTTGACAAGTTGTTCGCGTCAATGAAAATTGTGCTGAACAAAAATGAGATAGCGCCTCGAAATACTGCATTTTTTGCCGCCTTGTTGTTTGCCCTGCATCCTGTGTCCACTTACGCAGCAGGATATTTAATTCAGCGCACCATCGTGATGGCTACCTTGTTTTGCCTGTTGTCGATGTTGGCTTATGTGCATGGCAGCACGCGGAAAAAACCGCTATGGCTATGGATGAGTGTCCCGTTCTATTATCTCGCCGTGTTTTGCAAAGAGCATGCAGTGATGTTACCTGCTGTGCTGCTGGCGTTAACCATATTGCTGCACGATGATTGGCAAGCCAAGCTTAAACAAAGATGGGCGGTATTTGCTGCGCTAGCTGCGATTGCGGTATATGTGATCTCATTGAAATCGATAGTTGGTTCGGTGTACGAACTGAATGCGCCGGAATTGTTGCAGGCAAATGCATCGGGAACAACAGGGGGAACAGATGTCGCATTATCTTACCCTTTGAGCATCATTACCCAATCCTGGCTCTTTTTTAAATATGCGCTTCTGTGGATTTTTCCGAATCCGAACTGGATGTCTATTGACATGCGCGAACCCTTCGCGAGGTCGTTCTTTTCACCCTATTTACTGGCTACCAGCGGGTTTGCCGCATGGGGTATCGCGGCATGCTGGTTGCTATTGAAACGCGGGCGCTTGGGTTTGGTTGGTTTTGCCATGCTGTTTCCTTGGTTAATGTTCTTTACTGAATTTTCGACGGTGCGGATTCAGGAAGTTTTTGTACTCTATCGTAGTTACCTGTGGGCGACGGGAGCTTTTTGCCTGCTTCCGGTTGTCTTTTCCAGGTTTGATGGCCGTACGGCTACTTTTATACTATCGGCAATTGCTGTGGCAATGATGCCGATTTCAATGGAACGTCTTGAGACACTTTCTAGTCCATTATATCTTTGGTCTGATGCAGAAAAGTTGGTACATGGGCGACCGGATTTACCGGGCGCATATCGCATTTATTATAATCTCGGAACTGAATTAGTTAAAATTGACAATCCCGACCAAGGTATCGCCGATTTGAAACTTTCCATTGCACTGAGTAAGGATTTCGCAGAAGGGTATGGCAATCTGGGGGGAGCCTATATGAAAAAAGGGGACTGGCAAAATGCAGTAACCTCATTCAGTAAAGCTATCGAAATTTCCCGACAGAGGGGAAAGTCAATTTCCAAACAGATATATGGGCGTGCTACGGCGTATGAAAAAATGGGTGATCTGTTGAAGGCACAAGCCGACTATAAAGAAAGTTGTCGTTTGTCCAATAAAGGATGTACAAAAACCAACTTGGTTCCCCTTGCAGTTTTACCAACTCCTTAATTAAATTGATAGCGAGTAGGCTGGTGGTGAGGTACGAACCCCAGCATATTCATTCTGCGTCTCGCTGTCCGCGCCATTTCTCCCACATGCTTTCCATGGCTGATTCAAAATGACGCGCAAAGCGTGGTGCATCAAATATCGGCGAAGCTAACACCTGTCCCCGCAATCCACTTCGTAACTTTGCCAAACTGGAGAGGTCATTTGCATGAGTGACTGCCCGGACAACATAGTCATCGGCATCGGTAGCTATCCATTCAGGCAATCCGGCGTTCATCAACAGGCTCACCCCCTGCCGCGAAACAAGTCGGTCTCCAGCCAAAGTCAGGACAGGTACGCCCATCCAAAGTGATTCGGCTGTGGTGGTGCCACCGGTATAGGGGAATGGATCGAGGGCGATATCTGCCCGATGATAAGCTGCAAGATATTCAGTCCGAGGTTCGAAACCTTCGAGAATGAGTCGGTCGCTACTGATGCTGTGGCTTGCAAAGCGCCGAACCACGTTTTGTCGAACTGACAACTCCTTGAGTTGTGCTGCCTTAAGAAACAGGCGACTATCAGGTATTGCGGAAAGTACTTTTGCCCATAGTGTCACGACTGTATCGTTCATCTTGGCTAGGTTATTGAAGCAGGCAAAGGTGACGAGCCCGTTATGCAAAGCGGGAAGCGGGGAGACTTGCACATCGACATCCGGTACTGTAAAACACAGGCGAGTTTCTGGAAGTCGCCATATACTTTCGGTGAAATAGGGTTCTTCGCTTTTGGGGAGCGTCCAGGGATCTGCGATGAAATAGTCGATTTCAGCTACACCCGTGGTGGCAAAGTACCCCAGCCAAGTGACCTGCACAGGTGCGGATTTCCATGCAAAAACAGGTAGCCGGTTGTTGGCTGTATGTCCCGACAGGTCGATGAGGATGTGAATGCCATCGGCATGGATCATGCGGGCGGCCGCTTCATCACTTTGATTGTAGATCGGCTTCCAGGCGGCAAAGAAAGTTTTGATGCGTGCGGTGAGTTCATCGACCATGTGGTGAGTAGGATAAGCAAATAATTCAATACGGGCAGGATCGATATTTGACAAAATTCGCTCCAGAAAATGGCTGACGGGATGTTGGCGCAAATCACCTGAAACCAGCCCCACACGCAAACGTGCGGGTCTAGCAACGCATTGCCATGAGGAAAAATGCGTCCCAGCCTTCCGGGCCACTATTTTCCCGAACTGGCGGGCTTCCTCCAGGCAATGCAACGCGTTTTTGTTGGTGTAGCTCATGGCAAAAAATAGATTACTGTATCCATCAGTAAAGTCCGGATTGATTTTTATTGCCCGTTGATAGCAGGCTTCGGCTTCGTCCATGTTCCCTAACTGCGTAAGTACATTTCCCAAGTTGCTGTGGGCTTCGACAAAATCAGGTTTCAGGTCTAATGCGCGTCGATAACAGGCCTCAGCTTTTGGAAAGTACTCGTTCTCAAAGAGCAACAAACCGAGGTTGTAGTGTGCGTCAGCGTAATTCGGCTGGAGTTCCAGCGCGCGTCCGTATGCGGCTTCGGCTTCGTCCATGCGCTGGATTTCCTTGAGCAAAGTGCCAAGGTTGAGAAGAGTTTCAACATAATCCGGTTTGAACTCTAAAGCACGGCGGTAAGCAACTTCGGCCTCGGGAAGTTGCTTGGTTTCTTTGAACAAGAGTCCCAGATTGTTGTGAGCTTCGGCGAAATTCGGCTTAAGTTCAAGTGCACGGCGAAAGGCCATTTCTGCTTCGGGCAGTCGCTGGGTTTCCATCAGCACTAGTCCCAGATTATTGTGGGCATCGACATAATCCGGGTGGAGTTCAAGTGCTCTGCGGTAGCATGCTTCAGCCTCGGGCAAATTCTTGGCCTCTTTGAGCAGATTGCCTAGATTGTATCGGGAGCGTGGGTTGTCCGGTTGTAGTTCGATCGCACGGCGATAGGCAGCTTCTGCTTCGGTGAACCGCTTGGTTTGCTTGAGCAGGTTGCCCAGATTGTTATGTGCTTCGGCGTAATCGGGTTGCAGTTCGATTGCGCGGCGTAGCATGCTTTCAGCTTGCGGAAAATCACCGCGCTGTGCGGCCATCACTCCGAGACTTTGCCATGCGCCGGCATGCTCCGGGGCAAGGCTAACCACCCGTTGAAGTGAACCTTCAGCCTCCGCGATCTGCCCCATGTTGATCAGAACCGAACTGAGATTTTGGTGTGCCGTAAGCAGGTCCGGATTGAGCGAAACGGCTTGGCGATAAAGTGCTGCCGCCTCGTTCAGATTGCCTTTTGACTGAGAGATAACACCGAGGTTGGTATAAGCTTCGGCGTAATTGGGATTATGTTCGATGGCGCTCCTGTAGCATTTGGCCGCTTCGTCGAGCTTTCCTTGACTTAACAGGGCGTTACCCTGATCCTTGAGAGCTATACTTTCACTCATTGCAGAGGAAATGTTGGTGTTTTTGTCTTGGCTGTCGGGAACTTTACTATCGGGCGCAGTTTTTATCGTAACAACAGATTTTTTAAACCAGTTAAACATAGTGCTTCATTCAGGGTGAAAATCGATTGACCGGAAAGTTATCAAAGTAAACATAGCATTCATGTATTAACATTAACATCGTGTTTGCAAGTTTGGCTTAGAACTGAAAGAGCATCGCGGATACGCGCAACAGGTTGACTCCAGTCGTCAGCGTCCTTCTGGCGGAACAGTCGCACAGTTGAGTACCATGGGCTATCCTCTCTTTCACGAAGCCAACGCCAGTCGGTACCAAGTAGGGGCAGTAATACCCAGCAGGGTATCCCCAGCGCACCTGCCACATGGGCGATAGAGGTGTCGACGCAAATTACCAAATCCAGTTGGGCCACGATAGCTGCCGTATCGCCGAAATCACGAATATCAGACCCCAAATGGATAATCGGTTGATCGATCGGCGGGGGGGTTACTTCATTCTCGCCTTGCCCTTTTTGCAGGCTGATAAACACCACTTCAGTTACCGACCAGAGACTTGCAAGGGTAGGCAGTCCGGGCAACGATCGGTTGATGTCATTCTTGTGATCTGCATTACCTTTCCAAACTATTCCAACCTTGAATTTCCCCTTGGGTAAACGATCCCTCCACCGATCAATCTTCTCCGGCAGGGCGTGCAGGTAAGTATCCCTTGCAGGCACGGTGTTCACTGTCGTTCCAAAATGTAAAGGCAGGCTTAAGGGAAAACACCAGTAATCATAGAGATCAAGAGTGGTGAGTTGCGAAGTAACCTGATCCACTCCTGAAAGTGTTTCAAGTAACGGCTTGAGTGGAGGCGCGCAAACCAAAGTGAGGCGAGATACTCCTTGATCTTTAAGTAACTTTGCATAACGGGCAAACTGTATGTTGTCTCCAAAGCCCTGTTCCGACCAAATAACAAAGGATTTTCCGATCAATGACTCTCCTTGCCACTGCGGAAAAGGCAAGTTTGGAATGGCAGAGGGCTCTTTCATGTTTGGGTTGAAACGGTATTCGTAATACGGCCAGGCTTCGGCATATCGACCCAGTGAAAGGAGTAAGGTGCTCAGGTTGTAGTGCGCTTCTGCATAATCCGGCTTTATTTCGATCGAGCGACGGTAGGAAGCTTCGGCTTCCGACAGCCGTTCTGTTTTTGTAAGCAGGTTGCCCAAGTTGCTGAAGGCTTCAAAAAAATCCGGTCTAAGTTCCAGCGCCCGGCGGTAATATGTTTCGGCTTCGGGCAAGCGATTGTTTTTTAGCAGCAAAATGCCCATGCTGTTGTTTGCTTCTGCGTAATCCGCTTTGAGTTCTATGGCGCGGCGAAAAGTAACTTCGGCTTCGACTGAACGTTTTGTTTCCATGAGCAAAGTGCCCAGATTGTAATGCGCCTCAGCATAATCCGGTTTGAGTTCCAGCGCTCTTAGTAATGAAGCTTCGGCTTCAGGCAATCGCTTCATTTTCGTGAGTAACGTGCCCAGATTGTAATGAGCTTCAGCGTAATCCGGCTTCAGTTTCAGCGCATGACGGTAGGCTGTTTCAGCCTCGGGTAATCGCTTTATTTGATTAAGGAGGTTACCCAGATTGCTGTATGTTTCTGCATAATCCGGCTTTAGTTTCAACGCCTGCAGGAAGGAAGCTTCAGCTTCCTGCAGTTGATTGGCTTTCATGAGCAGAAGCCCAAGATTGTTGTGGGCTTCGTGGTAATTGGGCCTGAGTTCCAAGGTACGGAGAAATGAGGTCTTGGCTTCGATTAAGCATTCAGATTTCATGAATAAAGTGCCCAGATTATAGTGGGCACTTGCATTATCCGGTTGCAACTCCAGAACTCGATGGTAAGCTGCTTTGGCTTCCGACGGGCGATTCGTTTCTAAGAATATGTTGCCCAGATTGAGGTGGACATCAATAGAATCGGGTTGCACTTCGAGCAAGCGGCGGAGTAATGTTTCCGCTTGTGAAAAATCCCCCCTCTGTGCTGCAATCATGCCGAGGCTTTGTAACGCTCCTGCATGCTCCGGGGCAAGCGCAATGATCTGGAGAAGAGTCTCTTCTGCGGCATCGGTTTTTCCAAGTCCCATGAGGACAATGCTGAAGTTTTGCTGGGCTGTCAAAAGGCTTGGATTGATTTTTACAGCTTTGCGGTATTGCTCCTCAGCTTGGTTCAGATTTCCTTTTGCCTGATAGACAAAACCGAGATTGGTATAGGCTTCGGCATATTCAGGATTAATCTCGATGGCGCGCCGATAACATTGGGCGGCTTCGTCCAGTTTGCCATTTTCCAAATAGGCGTTGCCATGATTTTTAAGAGTAATGCTTTCGCTGATTGAGGGGGGAGGGGGTTGTTTAGTCTCATGCTGGGAAGCTACCGTTTGTCTTGGCGAGCTTTTTGTAGCCGGGGGTTTTTTTCTGAACCAGTTGAGCATAGTGAGCCTTGCAGCGTAATCAATTTTGTTTGTTTCGACTGTAATGGCTCATGTTGGTTACAGGCAAAATCGTTATTTCAGAGCGAGAATAACTTCCTTTGTCAGCAAGTCCACATATTTTGCATCGAATCCTTTTTCCAACAAAGTCCATTTAAACGCATTGCCCAACTTTGCTTTTTTATAAAAATTGAGGCGATGGGTTTGGCCGAATTTGCTTACCTCCGAGGTCAGCTTACCCAGTAGCTTGGCCCGCTTGTCAAGGTTGGCTTTTTTCTTTTCAAGGGTTGAATTTTTTTGAGAAAATGACTCCGCAAGGCTTTTACCAAACTCCTGAGCTTCGCCTGCGTCAAACCAATTTTGCAGCATTTTTCCTCCGGAATAACAGCGAAACGGTATCTAAAAAGATATTAACGTCAAACTGAAAGATATAGTAGAGCGCCCTCTTTATTATAGGCATTATCTAATGTAATAGGTGCTTTGTGAAGCGTGGGGGTGACTTTCAAAATGAATTGTTGCTAAATGCATGCTACGGAATGAGTTAGTTATGCCGTGGTATCAATTTTTCGCCCAAGTCTGGAATCATATTCTGTTTGAGGTTGATGGGGCTCCGCATGACTATCTTTCTCAGCAGGGAGATTTGGGCTTTTTCGGATATTCTTTTGACCCGGTTTTTCCCGGTCCTGATTGGGTTTGTGCCCACCAAGAGTATTGTCTATATAGTTGACGCTTCCGATCAGGTCCATGACTGACTCCCATGTTACTGGAGTTATCGACAATCCCTTTGATTTCTTGAGGCATCTTCCAAAAACTCGCAGAATTCCACAAAAGTCGGTAAAACGTTCATTGGAATGGGAAGTATTAAGCTACCCAAAACTTCAACCCGCTTTATTATCCTTTAAAGACAAGCGACGCTTGACGGGAAATACGATGCTGAAGGTGCTGCCCTTTCCTTCTTCACTGGCAATTGCCAGCTGGGCCTGATGGCGGATGGTCACATGTTTGACAATAGCCAAACCCAAGCCGGTGCCTCCGGTCTCGCGTGAGCGGCTGTGGTCCACGCGGTAGAAACGCTCGGTTAAACGGGGAATATGTTTTGAGGCGATGCCCAGACCGCTATCCTGTACACTGAATGTCGGCTGTCCGTCTTTTTCCTGCCAACGCAGTGTAATTTCACCACCTTGAGGTGTGTAGCGTATGGCATTGGATACTAGGTTACTGAAGGCGCTACGCAATTCCTCAGTGTTGCCGAGCAAGTTGCAATCGTTCTCTATTTCCAGCCGCAAAGCATGTTTTTCAGCGCTTAAGGTTAGCCCCTCTTCATATACCGTGCTCAGCAAAGCAGAGGTTTCTACCGTTTCTTCATGGAGTGCGTTGAGTGCATTGTCCAGTTTCGACAGGGTGAGCAGGTCATCTACCAGACGCCCCATGCGGAGTGTTTGTTCACCCATGAGGCTTAACGCACGACGCGCCAGATCGTTGTCGAGCTTGGGCATGTCACTGAGTGTTTCGACAAAACCGTTTACTACCGTCAGGGGGGTGCGTAGCTCGTGCGACACATTGGCAACAAAATCGCGGCGCATGGTTTCAATGTGTTCGAAGCGGGTAATGTCCCGGCTGGTCAGTAATTTTTTACTGGCGCTGTAAGAAATGATCTTGATTGAAAGGGTTAATCCTTCATGGCGGTCGGTGCGAAATACCAGTGGTTCGTTAAACTCGCGCTGGGCTAGATAGTGTACAAATTCGGGTTGCCGTGCCAAGTAAGTGATTTGTTGACCAATGTCGCGTGTACTATCCAGGCCAAAATGCTTTTCTGCCAGCGGATTGCACCATTCGATGCGGTCAACCTCATCCAGAATCACAACGCCTTCAGGGAGCGCCGAGGTGGCTTGTTCCATTTGTCGTAACGCGGTGGCACTTTGCGAGCGTTCCTCGCGTTGTTGGCGCACCATTTTGTTGAGTCGGGCAAACACATCTTCCCACAACCCCGTACCATCGGGTACTGCACGTCCTTCCGGGTCGTACAACCAATGGTCGAGTGCAGCCAGTTGCCGTACAGCCAAGATCCAGCGGATGAGTAGAAAAAATGAAAAGAATAGTGCGGCAGGCAAGCCGTCTGCCACGGCCCAAATCAGCAGTGAGCAAAAAAGCAGGGTTAAAGGAAAAACCAGGGCACGCTTCCAGAATTCAACCACGGTGATTAGCCCAAAAGAATTGAATGCACTATTTTACAGCGCGATTAGCCTGACTACAGTGATAGCAGGGAATTAATTGCACGAGAATCGATAACCGCTACCCCGAACAGTTTGCACCATACCATCCAGTCCCGATGCTTCCAGTGCCTGGCGTAAACGGCGAATATGAACATCAACAGTACGTTCTTCGACAAATACATGGTCGCCCCAAACCTGGTCAAGCAATTGAGAACGGCTGTAAACACGCTCGATGTGAGTCATGAAAAAATGCAGGATGCGGAATTCAGTCGGTCCCAAGTCAATCATGACGCCATTTGCGCTGACACGGTGTGTGGTCGGGGACAGTTCCAAACCACCAGCGACTACGGTTTCGTCACTCATCTGGGGGGTTCGGCGGCGCAGAACAGCCCGGATACGCGCCATCAATTCGCGCGGTGAAAAAGGTTTGGTAATGTAATCATCTGCACCGGATTCAAGCCCCAGCACTTTGTCCCGTTCGTCGCCACGGGCGGTTAGCATGATGATCGGAACATTTCGTGTGCGCTGGTCGGCACGCAGGCGACGAGCCAGTTCGATACCGCTGCTGCCCGGAAGCATCCAGTCAAGAAGGATTAAATCGGGAAGCTCATTGCTGATGTGCGACATGGCGCTGACAGCGTCCAATGCTTGAATTGCGCGAAAACCGCATTGCGTCACATTGAGTGCCAATAATTCTTGAATCGCCGGTTCGTCTTCTACCAGCAAAATATTTGCCGTCATCATATTCTCCATCGTGTCTAGTGCTAGCAATTCGCGATGGTATGAAAGAATTGTGACAGTAACATGACAGTCCTCATTAATTTTGCTTATTCGCCGTTAAGGATGAGTTATATTACAAAGCTAAGGGCGAAGGTGCAAGGATTATGGGCAAACACAGTATAAAGATTTTGCGATGAGATTTCTGGTAACCGGAGCGAATGGCTTTGTAGGGCAGGTGCTCTGCTCAGAGCTTCTACGGCGGGGGCATTCTGTCAAAGCTGCGGTGCGCTCCACTCATACATTTCAGGAAGATATTGAAGTTATTACCATTGGTAATATCGATGAAACTACCGATTGGCGAGATGCTTTGTGTGGGGTGGATGTAGCCATTCACCTGGCCGCAAGGGTTCATGTAATGAACGATACGGCAGTCGATCCTCTGACTGAATTTCGGCGCATCAATGTGGCGGGGACTCGCCATCTTGCGCAGTGCGCAGCAGAAAAAGGTGTGAAGCGTTTGGTCTATGTCAGTTCGATAAAGGTCAATGGTGAAGGAACTCATGGCGAAAGCCAATTTTTGGCAAGTGATATTCCGGCGCCGCAAGATCCGTATGGTATTTCAAAGTGGGAAGCTGAGCAGGCGTTGCTCAGGGTTGCGGATGAAACAGGACTGGAGGGAGTTGTGGTGCGACCACCGCTGGTCTATGGTTTTGGAGTAAAAGGAAATTTTCTCCAGATGCTGCGTGTGGTTGAAAAGGGTATTCCCTTGCCCCTTGCGTCAATACAGAATCTACGTAGCCTGATTTATGTGGGGAATCTGGCAGACGCACTGGTTGTCTGCGCTACGCATGTATCGGCTTCAGGGAAGACGTATCTGGTATCTGATGGAGAGGATATTTCCACGCCAGATTTAATCAGACAGCTTGCCAAAGGGATGGAGGCACCGGCAAATTTGTTTTCATGCCCGCCCGCGCTGTTGCGATTAGCCGGAAAGCTAACCGGGAAATCACAACAGTTGGATCGTTTGCTGGGGTCATCACGGATTGATAGTAGTGTGATCCGCGAAGACCTCAACTGGACGCCTCCCTTTTCTCTGCAGCAAGGTTTAAGGCTGACTGCGGAGTGGTATCACAAAGGGAGGTAAAACTACCCCCGTTTGTAGTCGTCCTCGAAACGCACGATATCGTCTTCTCCCAGATAACTGCCGGACTGCACCTCGATCAGGCAAAGCGGCAGCTTGCCGACATTTTCCAGACGATGCTTCACCCCCAGGGGAATGTAGGTGGATTGGTCCTCATGCAGGATCACTTCTTCGTCCCCGCGTGTGACCTTCGCGGTGCCGGAGACCACCACCCAATGTTCTGCACGATGATAGTGCATCTGCAGGGAGAGTTTGGAGCCCGGCTTTACCATGATGCGTTTGGCTTGGAAGCGTTCGCCAATATCGATGCCCTCATAATAACCCCATGGCCTATAAACACGCCGGTGGACAAGATGTTCGGTGCGTTCAGCCTGTTTTAAATAATCCACCGCTTGCTTTACATCCTGTGCAAAATCCTTGTGCATGATCAGGACGGCATCGGCAGTTTCCACGATCACCAGGTCGCGTACGCCAATGGCTGCCACCATGCGGGTTTCGGCGCGCACATAACTATTGGACGTTTCGGCGAGGTACACATCTCCGCGTTTGGCGTTGCCCTGAGCGTCATGGGAGCTGACTTCAGCAAGCGATGACCAGGAGCCAATGTCGCTCCAGCCAATATTTACAGTGACCATGGCGGCATCTTTGGTGTGTTCCATGACGGCATAGTCAATCGACTCGGATGGGCAGGCAGAAAACTCCTTTTCGTCCAGACGACAAAAATCCAGATCGTGCGTACTGTTCTTCCAGGCTAATTTTGCGGCCTGATAAATATCAGGACGGTGGAGTTGCAATTCATTCAAATACACTTCGGCTTTGAACACGAACATGCCGCTATTCCAGAAGAAAGTGCCCGCTTCAAGGAATTTTCTGGCGGTATCCACATCCGGTTTTTCCACAAACCGGGCAACAGAATAGGTTTGTTTGTTGGATCCCAAGCCAGTGCCACGTTCAATATATCCAAACCCGGTAGCCGGTTCATTGGGGGTAATGCCGAAAGTAACCAGTTTATCCTGTTGCGCCAATTCCAGAGCAGACTGGATTGCACTATGAAATCCAGGAATGTCCTGAATCAGATGGTCAGCGGGCAACACCAGCAAGGTTGCTTGGGCTTCTTTTTCCTGAGCTGCAAAGGCGGCAATGGCAACGGCGGGGGCTGTATTGCGACCGACCGGCTCAAGTATTTGCAGAAGAGGAGCGGAATGAATGCTGTGTAATTGTTCAGCTACCAAAAATCGGTGATCGTTATTGCATACTACCAAAGGAGCTGTGATGTCAGGAAATCCCTTCAGTCTTAAAAGTGTTTCCTGAAACAGCGTATGCTCGGAAACCAGTGGCAAAAACTGTTTGGGCAAAGCCGCCCGCGACAAAGGCCATAAACGGGTGCCTGAACCGCCGGACAAAATGACAGGATAGAGCATGTTTGCTTTCAGTAGGTTGGGAAGAAATGTTTTTTGGAATGGTTGGCTTGAATTATAATACGTCAGTTGTCCTTTAGGGTTGTTTCACCTAGTGGGATTCGATCAAACGCTCAATTACAGGGATGATTTATGAGTAAAGTTGCACTGATTACTGGGGTCACCGGTCAAGACGGCGCCTATCTGGCAGAATTCCTGCTGAAAAAAGGCTACGTGGTTCACGGCATCAAACGCCGTGCTTCTTTATTTAATACCGACCGCATTGACCACCTGTATCAGGACCCGCACGTCAGTCAGCGCAACTTTATCCTGCACTATGGCGACATGACCGATTCCAGCAGCTTAATCCGCATCATCCAGCAAGTGCAACCGGACGAAATCTACAACC